>ERZ839741.691-NODE-691-length-41592-cov-5.338830_pt1 | contig 41592 bp, 30 predicted proteins | sample MGYA00519880_ERZ839741 | MGnify/ENA primary metagenome ERZ839741 (study PRJEB31850, sample SAMEA3708851) | human gut metagenome | biome: human gut; feature: human-associated habitat; material: faeces | place: China | collected 2014 ...
CCGACAGCTTTCGCGCAATCTTCAATATTTGCGTCGTCCGCGAACGAGGCCTGCGGCATGCCGTAGCCGCGCATCGCGCCCGCGGCGGGGCGGTTGGTGTAAACGGTGTAGGCGTCGCCCTCAAAGTTATCGCAGGGATAGATCTGCGGGAACGAGCCCATGGCCTTGGCGACGATCGAATGGCCGTGCGAGGCATACGCGCCCTGATTGGAGAAGCACTCGACCTTGCGCGCGGCAATCGAGCCGTCCTTATGGAGCCACGTGATGATATGGAAGCGGATCGAGTGGCGCACACGGTTACTGACGAATGTCTCTTCACGCGAGCAGTCGATGCGCACGCATTTTCCGTGCACCTGCGTAGAGCACCACGCGCACAGCGGCTCATAGAGCGCATCCTGCTTGTTGCCAAAGCCTCCGCCGATGTAGGGCTTGATGACGCGGATATCCGCCCACGGACGCCCGAGCGCCTGACCGACGATGCGGCGGATGATGTGCGGGATCTGCGTGGAGGACACGACGACGATGCGGCCATTTTCCTCGTAAGCGTAGCAGCCGTGGTTTTCAATGTGGCTGTGCTGCACGGTGGGGGTGTTGTACCAGCCCTCGACCTTGATGAGGCCGGGCTCTTTGATCGCCTGCTGATAATTGCCCTTGCGGATATCGGTGTGCTTCAGGATATTCCCCGGGAAATTTTCGTGGATGCAGGGCGCGTCGGGCTCCATGGCCTTCTGCACGTCGAGCACAAACGGGAGTTCCTCATATTCGACCTTCAGCGCGCGCACGCCCTGCATGGCCGAGACCTCATCCTCCGCAATGACGACCGCGACGTCGTCGCCGTAGTAGCGCACATGGCGGTTCAAAAGATTGCGGTCGGCCACGTCCTGATGCCCCGGGTCCATCGACCAGGGATGGCCCGCCGTCGGGAAGCAGTGCTCCGGCACGTCGAAGCAGGTCAGCACCTTCACAACGCCGGGGATGGCCTCCGCCGCGGACTTGTCGACTGATTTGACAAATCCGTGCGCGATGGTGGAATGCTTGATGCGCGCATAGAGCGCACCGGCCGGCATCCGATCCTCATAGTATTTCGTGCGTCCGGTGACCTTGTCGAACGCATCGACGCGGATCTCGCTTTTTCCTACCTTGCTCATCTGTCTACCTCCTGTTCCGAGCAGCCGCTTTGTCGGTTTTGCTCGAAATCTGCAACTCCTTTGCTATTATTTTAGCACATTTCGCACAGCGTGTACAGTGCTGCATGCGTGATATAATACAAATGATCGCGGATGTACCATTTTGTCCGCTTTTTTCTGCCGATTGGTGAAAAAGAAACGAATGACTGGTGATTTAATAGATGGATAACACGTTGAAAATAGGATGCGTGGTCATGGCGGCGGGCAATGCCGCGCGCTTTGGCGAAAATAAACTCGCCGCGACGGTAAACGGAAAGCCGCTTATCGAGCATGCGCTCGAGGCGATCCCGCGGGAGAGCTTTTCCCGCGTGCTGGTCGTAACGCAGCACAAAAACGTGGAAGCGGCCGCCAAAAAGTTTGGCTTTGAAACGCTGCGGAACGAACATCCCGAGCGCGGCCAGAGCGAGACGATCCGCCTCGGCACGGCGGCGCTGTCAGACTGTGACGCGCTCTGCTTCATGGTGGCCGACCAGCCGATGCTCAAGCGCAAGACCGTCGCGCAGGAGCTTGAGTTCTTCCGCGCGCACAGCAAAAACATCGTCGGATTGGGACACAACGGCGTGCGGGGCAACCCCTGCCTCTTCCCTGCCCGCTTCTTTCCTGAGCTTTTATCGCTTGAGGGCGATGTCGGCGGCAGCGCGGTCATCAAGAGGCATTTAGATGATCTGCTGCTCTTTGAAGCGCCGGAGACAGAACTGCGCGACGTCGACACAAAGGAAGCGCTCGAAGCGCTCAGGGAACGCTGATCTCACCGCGGAGGTCTTCTTCCATTGCCTGCTTGATCTTCTCCTTGTCGTAGCCGCAGGAGAAGAGATAGTAGAGCTTGGCGACGGCGGCCTCGGTCGTCATGTCGAGTCCGCTGACCGCGCCCGCGCGCTTGAGCGCGCTGGACGTTTCGTAGGTGCCGAGCGACACCGCGCCCTGCGGACACTGCGAGCAGACCGTGAGCACCGTGCCGTTCTGAAACGCCTTGCGGATGATGGGCAGCAGCGCGTTCCCGTCGCCGGGGATGTTGCCCGCGCCGAACGTCTCGATGACGATACCGCGGAGCTTTTCGGTCATAATGGCCTCGAACAGCGAAAACTGAATGCCCGGAAATACCTTGATGACGCCGATGGGAATATTATCAAGCGTCTGGAGCTTGAGCCCGCCTTCCTGCCGCGGCAGGAGGGCGGCTTCGTTATATTTGATGGAAATGCCCGCCTCGGCAAGGCTCGGGTAGTTGGGCGAAACGAAAGCGATGAGTCCGTCGGCGGAGTATTTTGTCGCGCGGTTGCCGCGCAGCAGCTTTCCGCCGAAGTACAGGCACACCTCGCGCACGATGCCTTCCCCCGCAATCAGCAGCGCGGTGATGAGGTTGTCGCGCCCGTCGCTGCGAATTTCGCACAGCGGGATCTGCGAGCCCGTGAGCACCACGGGCTTATCAAGCCCGCCGAGCATGAACGACAGCGCCGAGGCCGTATAGGCCATCGTGTCCGTGCCGTGCAGGACGACGAAGCCGTCGTAATCGTCATATTTCTGCGCGATCAGCTCTGCGATGCAGTTCCATTCGCGCACGGTCATGTTGGATGAATCCAGCAGCGGCGAGAGCTCGTAGAATTCCCACTCCGGCATCTCCGGTGCGCGGAGGTCGGGGATGGCATCGAGCGCGGCGCGGAAGTAGCCCGCGCGCGGCGCGTAGCCGTTTTCCGTGCGCGTCATACCGATGGTGCCGCCGGTATAGATGATGAGAACTCGTTTCATAGCTCTCTCCTGATTGTATTACTTTTTGTACGGCGTATGGTCGAGCGGCAGGCTGCGGCGGCGCTCGCCGTCGTAGCGGTAATACGCCTGCGCGATGGCCGGCGCCGTGGGGATGGACGTGATCTCACCGATGCCGATGGCGCCGTTGGCGAGGTTTAATCCCGGCTTGTCGATGACGATCGCCTTGATCTCGGGGATCTGATGCGAGCGGAACAGGCCGAGCGTGCCGTATTTTGCCGTGGGCTTGCCGTGGTCGAGCGGGTACTGCTCTGTCAAGGCGTAGCCCATGCTCATCACGACGCCGCCCTCGATCTGCCCTTCGCAGGACAGCGGGTTGATGGCCTTGCCGACATCGTGCGCGGCGACCATCTTTTTAATTTTGCCCGTCTCCTTGTCGAGAATGCACATCTGCGTCGCGTAGCCATAGGCGACATGGCTGACGGGGTTCGGCACATTTGCGCCGAGCGGGTTCGTCTTGGCGTAGTATTCGCCGTAAAACTCCTGCCCCTTCAAATCGCTCAGCGAGCGGTACTCCATCGCGTCGCGCAGCAGCAGGCATGCGCGGCGGCAGGCCTCGCCGGTGACGAGCGTCTGGCGCGAGCCGGAGGTATCGCCGCTGTCAGGCGTTATGAACGTGCTGTTGCCGTCGTAGACGACCTGATCGCGCGTGAGCTTTGCGTTTGTCACGACGAGCTGCACCAGCACCGTGCCGAGACCCTGACCGATGCAGGATGCGCCCGCGCGGATATGGACCTTGCCGTCCTCGCCGATGACGAGCTTGCAGCGCCCATAGTCGGGAAGACCGACGCCGACGCCCGCGTTTTTCATCGCGCAGGCAAGGCCGACCGGCTCGCCGTTTTTGACCGCTTCGTCATAGTAGGGCTTGATGGCCTCGAGCGTTTCGACAAGGCCCGTTTCGGGGCCGACGATCTGGCCGTTCGGCAGCACCTCGCCCGGGCGGATGGCGTTGCGGTAGCGAATTTCCCACGGGGAGATGCCGACAAGGTCGGCCATCTCGTTTAAGAGCGTTTCGGTCGCAAAGCAGGTCTGCGTCACGCCGAAGCCGCGGAACGCGCCCGCGGGCGGGTTATTCGTATAGTAGGCGTGGCCCTCGATTTCAAAGTTCTCATAATGGTATGGTCCAGCGGCGTGCGTGCACGCGCGCTCGAGCACGGGGCCGCCGAGTGAGGCAAAGCCGCCCGTGTCGGACACGACGCTCGCCTTTACGCCCTGAATAATGCCGTTTTCGTCGCAGCCCATCGTGAAGTCCATCCACATCGGGTGGCGCTTGGGGTGGACGAGGATGGATTCCTGCCGCGAGAGCTTCACCTTCACCGGCACGCGCGCGATGTACGCGATGAGCGCGGCGTGGTGCTGCACGGACATGTCCTCTTTCCCGCCGAAGCCGCCGCCGACAAGCATATTTTCGACCTGGCAGTGGGCAAAGTCGACGCCGAGCATCGCCGAGCACTCGTGCTGGGTGGTGTGCGCGCTCTGGTCGGTCGTCAGCAGCTTCACGCCGCCGTTTTCAAGCGGGAGCGCCACGCAGCACTCGGGTTCCAAAAAGGCGTGCTCCGTCCACGGAGTCTCAAACTTCTCGTGTAAGACGTATTTGGAATGTTTGATGGCCTCGTCTGCGTTGCCGCGCACAACGTGGCGGTGCGCCTGCAAATTGCCGCGGTTGCCCATGATGACCTCGGGCGCACCGGGGGCGGACGCCTCCTCGGGCCCGTAGACCGCGGGAAGCTCTTCGTAGACGACACGCACGAGCTTTTTCGCCTTTTCAAGCGTTTCCTGATCGCGCGCACAGACAAGCGCCACCGCGTCGCCGAGATACTGCGTGATTTCCCCCTCGCCGATGAGCGTCGGCTGGTCCTTCTGGATGTGGCCGACGTTCTGCTGGCCCGGGATGTCCTTTGCCGTCAGCACGCATACGACGCCAGGAAGCTCTTCCGCTTCTTTCGTGCGGATATAGAGCACGCGGGCGCGCGGGTACTGGCTGCGCACCGCGCCGCCATAGCACATGCCGTCAACATAGACGTCATCGGGGTACTTGCCATAGCCCTGTACCTTTTCGGCGACGTCGATACGGTGCACGCGCGAGCCAACCTGAAAGTCTTCCTTCTTTTCGGGAATTTTCCCCTCGCGTAAAATCTTCGCCGCAAGCAGGATGCCGTCGATGATCTTGACATAGCCCGTGCAGCGGCAGATATTGTTGCGGATGGCAAAGGCCGCCTCTTCGCGTGTCGGGTCGGGGTTTTGGTCGATGAGCCCCTTGGCCGAGATGACCATGCCCGGGATGCAGAAGCCGCACTGCACGGCTCCGGCCTCGCCGAAAGCATAGGTAAAGGCCTCCTTTTCAAAGTCGGAAAGGCCCTCGACCGTGACGATATGTTTCCCCTCCAGCTTGTCTGTCTGAGGGATGCAGGCTTTCGTCGGCTTGCCGTCGATGAGGACATGGCACGTGCCGCATGCGCCCTCACTGCACCCGTCTTTGACGCTGGTCAGATGCAGCTCGTCGCGAAGATAGCGGATGAGTTTTTGATTTTTCTCCACCGTGACCGGTGTACCGTTGACAACGAATGCAGCCATTTCAGATCTCCTGTTCGCAAGAAAATCACAAATATCACAATTATTTTGGTTGCCTAACTAATTTTATTGTAGCACAAGCACAACAAAGACGCAACACAAATTCTAAATTCCGATATTCTATTTTCGGAATCACGCTTTTTGCCTCAAATCCTTGACAAATTTTGAACATTGGACTAAGATATCGCCATACCTGCAAGGGGCGCTGGCGCAAGTCGGCTGTGATGCGGCGTATCGCCGTCGCTGTCCCTCGGACCTGATCCGGGTAATGCCGGCGTAGGAATGCAAAGAGTATCTTGCCTGAACTTTGCACCGTGACGTCGACGCCGCGGTGCTTTTTTGCGCCGCGGCGCGGTCAGGGATCATATTTTTAGGAGGAATCCCTTATGAGCAACACGTCCACCCATTCCACCACCCGCCGCCTGACCGAAGGCGGCATCTGCATCGCGCTCGCCCTTGTGCTGAGCTATCTCAAAATTCCCATCGGTCTGTCGTTTGGCGGCTTCGGCGGCTCGATCACCCTTGTGATGGTCCCGCTCATCCTCTTCGCCGTGCGCTATGGCGCGCCCTGGGGCATCCTCGCGGGCGTCGCGTTCGGCACGCTCAAGTATTTCTTCGCCGAGGGCTTCGCCGTGAGCTGGGTGTCCATCATCTTCGACTATTCCGTCGCCTACGGCGCGGTCGGCCTTGCGGGCCTTTTCCGCGTGAAGGGCAACGACTATTCCAAGCTCCCGCTCGCCGCGTTTGTCGGCTGCCTCGGCCGCTTTGTCATCCACTTCATCTCGGGCGTGACGGTCTACGCGCAGTATATGCCCGAGGAATTCATGGGCATGACCATGACGTCTCCCGTGTTCTACTCCGTGCTGTACAACGGCACGTATATGCTGCCGAACACGATCCTCGCGATCGTCATCTGCGCGTTGCTGATGAAGCCCGCAGCGAAGCTGCCGAGCGCAGAGTAAAAAAAATAATATGGCAGCGCGACAGCGCTGCATTTGTTCCCTGCGCCGCGCAGGGGTGCGATAATAAGGGAGGGGTATCTCTTTTTGAAAAAGAGATACCCCTCCCTTACACCCTCCCAGAGAAAATTTTCATTGCAAGCGAGCAGCTCGAAGAGGTGCGATGCTTGCCGATTGCACTTCCCTGCGCGCGGCGAAGCCGCGTTAGCATTGCTATACGATTTGGCCTACTTCTATCATCCGCTGCCGCTCTGCTCATCTTGTTTTGGTGCAGCCTAATCATCTGACAATGCATATCGTCTTGGTAGTGCGTACTGCGGCGAGCGCCAGCAAAGCCGCCTCGGCAGGCAATAGCAAATCTGTACAAGTCCAAAGTAGGCGGAAATTGCGTAAGGCTACCGAATCGCAGGCAAAGCGACAGCGAAGATAGAAGCAAACCAAGTCGTTTAGATACAACACCCGGCAGGCACCTGATTCCGCAGGCCGCGCAGCTCTTCAACTGCCAATCTGCCAATGCAAAGCCTTTCTCTTGGGGTTCCAAAGGGGCCATTCTCTTTTGCGAAAGAGAATGGCCCCTTTGTCCCGTTCCCCTGCGGAATGCAGGGGAAACACGCTCCCCGCGCAGCGGGAATGTTGTATTTACTTCTTGCGCTCCACCAATTTCTGGTATTGTTCCGAGATCTTTTTTCGGATATTTTCGATCTCGCGGCTTCCTTCCTCCTGCGTGTCGAGGACGAAGTTCTTCGTGCCGAGTTTGAAAAACAGCATGAACGCCTCAGTCACCATGCGGCGGGTCTCGCGGTCGAGGTTTTTATAGGTCTTGAGCATCGCTGCGGCGCTTTTGAGCTTTTCCTCGGTGAGCTCGCTGAGCGTTTTTGCGCCCGAGGCGGTGAAGACGCTGTACAGCGCGTCGGCCAGCGCTTCGCGCTGCTGGGTGTTGAGCGAATCGGCCCAGGACGAGAGCGTTTCATCGACGAGCTTTCCCTCGCGGGAGAAGTCGTCGAGGTGGACAAACTGCGTACCCAGCACCTGCCAGGAAAACCCGTCATGCTGGTAAAGGCCGTCATAGGTCGAATGCACGACCTGATAGCGCTTTTCATGCTCCATCAGCATGCCGACGACAGACGTCTGCGGCAGGATGGTATGGATGCGGCTTGCGATGCGCTTGTGGCCCGGCGTCTCGCTGATGTCCCAGGCGAAGCCGGGGCCGTCGTTATTATGGACGGCGACGATACGCTCTTGGATCTCGCCGCTGCTCTTGGCCGCGCTGTAAACGGCGAGGTTGCCGCCCTTGGAGTGTCCGCCGATGCGGATGGTCTTGTCGCTGTACTGCCGCGCGACGCGCGCGACGTATTCGACCGCCTGCTTCTGCGAGGGGATCTCCTCCAAAAAGCCCATGTTGAGGTCTTCCTTCCACCCGACGATCGTATCGTCCGTGCCGCGGAACGAGATATAGATGCTGCCGTTGCCAAGGTCGATCGTCAGCGCCGCAAACTGCTGCTCGATGGAATCGTCAAGCAGCGCTGTGTAGCCGTTAAGCGTCATATTGCGAAAGCGCGGGCTCGTCATCAGCTTGCGCAGCATTTTCGAGATCGTGTCCGGCACGAGGACACCCATGGGGACGTCCTTCCCGCCATGGCGGGCGAAAAATGCCTCCGCCGCCTCGTTCAGCGGCAGGCCGCGCCCGAGCTCGGGAGGCGGCACGATGCCGTCAAAGTCGACAAAGCTCAGCTCTGCCAGAATCAGCGCGTCCACCTCGTTGAACGGCGAAATTTCGAGCGTCAGATCCCCGCGCCAGTCCAGATAATCCATCAGATTTGCCATATCGTTAACCTCCGTCAATGGGTCTCGTTTTCTTTCATCGTATGGCGCGCATAGCCGCTGCGCCACAGCCGCACGGCGCGCGCTTGCAGCGCCTCGGGCTTGTTGGGGAGTTTTTCCGCCGCGACCTCGTCTAAAAGCCGCGCAAGCACCGCACCGATCTCGCGCCCGCGATAGCCGAGGGCGGCGAGGTCTTCCCCGCTGATCTTGAGCTCGTGGATCGAGCAGCACGCGCCCTCTGAGATCAGCTCGTCGTAGATTTTCTGTGCTTCGTGCCACAGCGCCTGCGCACGCTCCAATCCCGCGGGCGCTTTCGCGGCGTTGTCCGCCTGTTTGGTGTAAAGCAAATTCTGTACCGTCTCCGCGCCGAGGCGCGCCATCTCCTTATGGATGGCCGCCCGCTCGGGGCGGAACATGTCGTCGAAACAGGCGAGCTGCGCGCGTATTCTGTCACGCAGCGCCTTTTCAAAGTGCAGCCGCGCCATGATGTCCTCCGCCATTTGAGCGGAAATCGCCGTGTGGCCGTAAAAATGTCCGATACCTTGCTCGTCAAACGTCCGGCACAGGGGCTTGCCGAGGTCGTGGAAGAGCATCGTCCACCTCAGTTCGCGCTTTGGCGGCACGGCGGCGACAGCGCGCGCCGTGTGACCCCAGACGTCGAAGCAGTGGTGGTAATTGCACTGGTCAAAGCCGACGCAGGGTGAAATCTCCGGAATCGGCACGCCCAGAATGTCGGGAAAGGTCAAAAGCGTCTCCCCCACGTTTTCGCCGAGCAGGAGCTTGTTCATCTCCGCATACACGCGCTCGTGCGCGACATGGGCGAGTAGGCCGCGCGCCTCATGCGCGGCGCGGGCGGTCTCCTTCTCCGCCGAAAAACCGAGCACGGAGCAGAAGCGCACGAGCCGTAAAATGCGCAGCGCGTCTTCCTCAAACCGCCGCTTCGGCTCGCCGACGCAACGCAGGACGCCTGCTTTCAGGTCTTCCTGCCCGCCGTAGGGGTCGACGAGCGTGCCGTCCGGCGACAAAGCGATGGCGTTGACCGTGAAGTCGCGGCGGGCAAGGTCCTCTTCAATGCTCGTGCCGAACGTGACGGAATCTGGGTGGCGGTTATCCCTGTACGCGCCGTCGCGGCGCATCGTCGTGAGCTCAATGGGCAGTCCCCCGCTCACGACCGTCACCGTGCCGTGCTGCAAGCCCGTCGGGTGCGCCCACTCGCCGAAGAGGCGCAGCACCTCCTGCGGCAGGGCGTCGGATGTCATGTCGTAGTCGGACGGCGCTTTGCCTCGCAGCATTTCGCGCACGCAGCCGCCAACCAGGTACGGCGAATAACCCGCGCCTTGCAGCGTGGTGATGACCGTTTCGACTTCCTTCGGTAAAAAGAGCATGGAACCCTCACAAAAAATCAAATTTTTAGCATTGCACTCCGTTCGCCGCTATATTATAATAGAAAATCCATAAAAAGTAAATCTCCTGTGCTTCGCACAAGGAAAGGATTTGATACAATGACTAATCAGAAGGATATTTTCTCCTATCTCGTCCCCGGCAAGTGCGCGCATCTGGCCGGTATCGGCGGCGTTTCGATGAGCCCGCTGGCAGAGGTGCTGCACGGCATGGGCCTCAAGGTCCAGGGCAGCGACATGAACGACGGCCCGTCCGTCGAGCATCTGCGCTCGCTCGGCATCCCTGTGGCCATCGGCCATGCGGCGGACAACCTTGGCGAGTGCGACTTTGTTATCCGCACCGCCGCCATCCACGACGATAATCCCGAGATCTCCGGCGCGGTGACGCGCGGCATCCCCGTTTTCGAGCGCGCGCAGGCCTGGGGCGCTATTATGAAGGGCTACAAAAACGCCCTCTGCATCTCCGGCACGCACGGCAAGACGACGACCACTTCGATGGCGACGCACATCTTCATGGCCGCGCAGAAAGACCCGACCGTCATGATTGGCGGCACGTTACAGCTGCTTCATTCCGGTTATCGCGTCGGCAAGGGCGATACGATCATTGCCGAGAGCTGCGAATACTGCAACTCGTTTTTGAGCTTCTTCCCCACCGTCGCGGTCATTTTGAACGTGGAGGCCGACCATCTCGATTTCTTCAAGGACTTAGCGGACGTGGAGCACTCGTTCCGCCGCTTTGCAGAGCTCGTCCCCATCGGCGGACATGTGGTCGCCAATATGGACGATCAGGGCGCGCGCGATGCGCTCAGGGGCATTTCCCAGCCGATCTTCTGGTTCAGCTATGACGATCCCGCCGCGCAGTGCCGCGCGGAAAACGTCGTCTGGACGGACGGGCTTCCGAGCTTTGACATCTATATCCGCGGCAGTTACTACGCTCATGTTTCCCTGCGCGTGGGCGGCAAGCACAACGTGATGAACGCACTGGCCGCGGCGAGCGCCGCATATCTTCTCGGCGTCAGCGGCGAGGCCGTCGGTCTCGGCCTTGCAACGTTCACCGGCGCGGGCCGCCGCTTTGAGTACAAGGGAAGCTTCCACGGCGCGGACGTCTACGACGACTACGCCCACCACCCCGGCGAGCTGCACGCGCTGCTCGAAATGGCGAAGACGCTTCCCTACAAGCGCATCATCTGCGCATTCCAGCCGCACACCTACACGCGCACGAAGGCGCTGTTTAACGATTTTGTCAAAGAGCTGCGCGTACCCGACGTCGTCGTGCTGGCAGAGATCTACGCCGCGCGCGAGCAGAATGACATCGGCATTTCGTCTATGGACCTGAGCCGCGAGATCCCCGGATCCGTTTACTGCCCTACACTCGACAAGGTGACTGCCGCGCTCGCGCGCATCGCCTGCCCGGGCGACCTTATTTTGACCGTCGGCGCGGGCGATATATTCAAGGCCGGCGAAAAACTGCTGAAAGAGAAAGAAGAGTCGTAAGCATGTTGGTATCCCCCTTCTACGACACCGCGCCGGAGCATGCCTCCGAGCGCGCGATGGCAAGCTATGCGCTGCTCGATTCCCTGCACATTCCCTATCAGCGCATTGAGCATGAAAAGGCAGAGACCATGGAAGTCTGCGCCGCTGTGTCGGACGCGCTGGGCGTGCGCATCTGCAAGAATCTCTTTCTCTGCAACCGCCAGCAGACGAGCTTTTACCTGCTCACCATGCCCGAAGATAAGCCGTTTCACACCAAGGATCTGAGCCATCAGATCGGCTCGTCCCGCCTCTCGTTTGCGCCGCCCGAAAAAATGGAGGAGCTGCTGGGCTGCTCGCCCGGGTCTGCAAGCGTGCTGGGGCTGCACAACGACAGCGGCAACGCCGTCCGTCTCGTCATGGACAGGGACGTATATACCGCGCCGTATTTCGCCTGCCACCCCTGTGACAACACGCAGAGCCTCAAATTCAAAACAGAGGATCTGCTGAACGTTCTGCTGCCAAAGATCGGACATGAGCCGATCATCGTGGAGCTGTAAGGCAAAAAGCAAAAAAAGGTTCCGAAGAATGCTCTTCGGAACCTTTTATATGAGATCGTCTACTGTAAACCTTATCAGCTTGTCAGTCTCTGCATTTGAATCGGTGCAGATGCCTGCAAGAGAATCAGAAAACGGTGAAAACACAAAAACGCGCTCATTGGGAACGACCGGCACTTCCCCGTTTCTCAGGCTGACGGCGCTGATGCCGCGGCGCTTGCAGCGGCTCTCCCGCTGCACCCAGAGGCGCCAAAAATCGGCGTCATTTGCCGCGTGAAAGCGCGTGCGCATCGCGCCGCTCACAGGGCGAAGACACTCGATATCCGCGCCGATTGGCTCGTTGTGAACAGCCAGCAGCGCAGCACCGCGCGTGTGGCTCAGGCTGAAATGAACGTCCGGATGCGCCGCAAAGTACGGCTTGCCGTGCTCGCCGTAGGAAAGCTGCGGTAAGTCCTCCAAGCCGTAAAGTTCATGCAGTGCACGGCAGAGCAGCGCGTAGGCGCAGAGGGGTTCCGATGTTTTGATGCGGTCTTGTCGTTCAGGCGGCAGAAAACGCGCGAGCGTGGACCGTTCCGCTTCTGAGAGCGGTCGATCTAATTTTACCGCATACAACCGGATATTCACGATGTTCCGCCCCCTTTGCGCAGCGATTCCTGCGGAAATTATAGGAGAAATGGCACGGTCTGTCAAATTTTCTCCGCGTAGAAAAATTTTTTTGAAATTTTTCCGTCAAAAAAAGGAAAGCAACCATTTTCGGCGTATATATACCATAGATAGAAAAATGTTCCGTGCGCAGAAGTGAGAAAGGAGGACGCCATGGCCTTTGACCGTCAGTTTTTGGACGAGCTCATCGCCCGCAACGACATTGTCGACGTTGTCAGCAATTATGTCTCGCTCCAGCCGCGCGGCGGGAGTCTGTGGGGCTGCTGCCCCTTTCACAGCGAAAAGACGCCGTCGTTCCATGTGCTGCCGGACAAGCAGCTGTGCTACTGCTTCGGCTGCAAAAAAGGCGGCGGCGTCATCAACTTCATCATGGAGGAGGAGAATCTCTCCTTCCCCGATGCGGTGCGCTTTCTCGCACGGCGCGCGAACATGCCCGTGCCGGAAGAAGAGCACAGCGACGAGAGCCGGCTGCGTTCGCGCATCCTGTCGCTCAACCGCGACGCGGCGCGCTTTTACTACGATCAGCTCTACTCGCCCAAGGGTGCGCCGGTGCTCGAGTATATGAAAAACCGCAAGATCACGCGGCGCAATGCAACGAACTTCGGCCTCGGCGCATCGGCGGACGAGTGGGACGGCTTACTGACCGCGATGCGGAAAAAGGGCTATGGCGACGGCGAGCTGCTTGCCTCGGGTCTTGCCATCCGCGGCAAAAACGGCGGGCTGTACGACAAATTCCGCAAGCGCCTCATCTTCCCCATCATCGACGTGCGCGGCGATGTGCTGGGCTTTGGCGGGCGCATCATCAGCAAGGACGATCCGGGCGCGAAGTATATGAACACGCCCGAGACCATCGTTTACAGCAAGCGGCGCGTTTTATACGGGCTGAACCTGGCCAAAAAGAGCAAGCGCAGCAACATTATTTTGGTCGAGGGCAACATCGACGTCGTGATGCTGCATCAGGCGGGATTCGACAATGCTTGCGCCTCGATGGGCACAGCGCTGACGACGGAGCAGCTGCAATTACTCAGTCGCTACACGAAGGAGATCGTGCTCTGCTACGACAACGACGACGCGGGCAAGGTCGCGACGCAGAAGGCGCTGACGCTTCTCAATAACACCGACTTTCAGGTCAAGGTGCTCGAGCTCCCCAAGCGGCTCGTCGACGGAGAGTACATCAAACAGGACGCGGACGACTTCATCAAGTTCCAGGGTAAGGACGCCTTTGAGCATCTGCTTTCCGGCAGCGAGAGCGGGATGGACTTCCGCATGGCGCAGCTCAAGTCAAAGTTCGACCTCAAAAGCGACGAGGGACGTATCGGCTTTGCCGAAGCGGCAGCAGGATTGCTCTCCACAGTGCCGAACGCGGTTGAGCGCGAAATTTACACCGTGCGCGCGTCCGAGGCCGCAGGCATCACGCCCGACGCGATGAAGCTCGAGGTCGAGCGCGCGCGAAAACGCGCCCGCTACAAGGAAAAGCGCGAGCAGGAGCGGCGGGACCTGAATCCCGCGGCGTCCGCCCAGCCGCGCGAGCGGTCGATCCGCTATACAGACCTTCGCTCGGCGCTCGCCGAAGAAGGCGTGCTGCGGCTTTTGACGCTGGACGATTCCCTCTTTGGCGAGAATCCGCCGATCCGGGAAGAGGACTTCTCCTCTCCCCTCCTGGGCCGGTTCTTCACGGCGCTGCGCGCGCAGCTGCGCGAGAGCGGGCAGGTGAACATCCCAGCGCTGGCGGAATTTTTCACGTCGGAGGAGATCAGCCACTTGATCGGTATCCTGCAAAAGCCGGAATCGCTCAAAAACGGCGTACAGGCGCTGAAGGACTACTGCAATATCATCTTAGACGAAGCGCACAAGCGCGCGGCCGTCAATGAAGACCCCCTGATGGCCGCGATGGAAAAGAATAAATATAAGGGTAACGGAGGAAAGCAAACATGGAAGAAAAACAGCTGACCAGCAGAGAGCTGGAGGAACAGGCCAACGCGCTGCTCGCTGAGGCGGATTTTGAGGAGATCAAGCTGCCGAAGAAAGCGAAAAAGGCCGCAGCGGCCAAGAAAGCGAACGAGGATACCGCGCAGGCGGAAAAGCCCGCGGAGAAGTATCCCCCGCTGGATGAAAAGCTGGTCGCCTCCCTGCCCGCGGCGGCGCTGCTGCAGAGCAACGAAAAGCTCATGGAGATCTTTGCCAAGGGCAAGGCCAAGGGCAAGCTCAGCTCCAGCGACCTGATGGAGACCATCGACGAGATGAACCTTGAGAGCGAGCAGCTCGACCAGATCTACGACTCGCTCGAAACGCTCGGCATCGACATCGGCACCGCCGAGGCCATCGACAGCAGCATCGACGATGTGGAGCCGCCGATGGAGGAGATCGCCGAGATCGAAGAGGAAGAGCTCGTCGACCCGAACGAGCTGGTCGACAGCTTCTCGACTGACGACCCCGTGCGCATGTACCTCAAGGAGATCGGTAAGGTGTCGCTGCTGTCGGCGGACGAGGAAATTTCGCTCGCGACCGCGATGTCCGCGGGCGTGGAGGCCAAGCAGAAGCTCGAAGAGGCCGAAAAGAACGGCACAGAGCTGAGCGAAGAGGAAATGAAGGAGCTCAAGGCTGCCGTCAAAAAAGGCGAGCGCTCCAAGCAGCGCCTGGCTGAGGCAAACCTGCGTCTCGTCGTGTCCATCGCTAAGCGCTACGTGGGCCGCGGCATGCTGTTTCTCGACCTCATTCAGGAGGGCAACCTCGGCCTCATCAAGGCCGTCGAAAAGTTCGACTACACCAAGGGCTACAAGTTCTCGACCTACGCGACGTGGTGGATCCGTCAGGCCATCACTCGCGCCATTGCTGACCAGGCGCGCACCATCCGTATCCCCGTTCATATGGTCGAGACCATCAACAAGGTCATCCGCGTGTCCCGTCAGCTCTTGCAGGAGCTCGGCCACGACCCCTCTCCCGAGGAGATCGCCGCCGAGATGGACATGCCCGTCGACAAGGTGCGCGAGATCCTGAAGATCGCGCAGGAGCCCGTCTCCCTCGAAACGCCGATCGGCGAAGAGGAAGACAGCCACCTTGGCGACTTCATCCCCGACGAGGGTGCGAGCGAGCCGAGCGAGGCCGCGTCGTTCACGCTGCTGCAGGAGCAGCTCGTCGACGTGCTCTCCACCCTCACCCCGCGTGAGGAGAAAGTCTTGAAGCTGCGCTTCGGCATCGAGGACGGCCGTCCCCGCACGCTCGAGGAGGTCGGCAAGGAGTTCAACGTCACGCGCGAGCGCATCCGCCAGATCGAAGCCAAGGCGCTGCGCAAGCTCCGTCACCCCAGCCGCAGCAAGAAGCTCAAGGACTTCCTGAACTGAGCAAAAACAAAACGAAAAATTAAAATGCATGGTCAAGTTGCAGAAATACGATTTGACCATGCTTTTTTCTTGCATTTTGCAGGATTTCCGTCAAATATCTGCTCAATTCTCTCTCAATCACTGTAAACCTGTGAAATATTTATGGTTGACAGTCAAGAAGTTCTCTGGTAGATTGTAAACATCATTTTTCTTGGAGGTTTACAATGTCAAAGACCAAACAGCTTGTATTTTGCAGCCTGTTTACAGCGCTGATCGCTGTGGGCGCATTCATCAAGATCCCCGTCCCCGTCGTCCCCTTTACCCTGCAATACTTATTTACGATGCTCGCAGGGCTCATTTTAGGCCCGCGCCTCGGAACGATCTCCGTGACTGCCTACATGCTGCTGGGATTGGCCGGCCTTCCCATCTTTACGGAGGGCGGCGGACTGTGGTACGTGCTCAAGCCGAGCTTTGGCTATATCATCGGCTTCTGCATCGGGACCTACGTGACCGGCACGCTCGCCGCCAGACTGAAAAAGCGCACCGTAGCCTGCTATCTTGCTGCAAATCTCGCCGGCCTTGCCGTGGTGTACGCCGCCGGTATGATCTACTACTACGTGATCTGCAACTACGTGCTGAACACCCCCATCGCGGTGGGCCCACTGTTCCTGTACTGCTTTGTTCTTGCCGTTCCCGGCGACACCGCACTGAGCGTTCTGGGTGCAGTTTTAATCAAGCGTCTCGCTCCGCTTCTGGAGCGCAGCGGCATCTGGACCGTCTCCGGAACGCCCAATATTCCTCAGGCGGCAACGGCAGCAAGATCTTGACAAGCACACGGAGGTAACGCGATATGGACATACTCAACTTGGCACAGGAGATCATTCACGGTAAGCGCCTGACACGCGAGGATGACCTCTCTTTCTTTCTCACCTGCGATTTAGAGCCGCTCTGTCAGGGTGCGGACGAGATCCGAAAGGCCTGTGTCGGCGACAAGGTCGACCTCTGCTCGATCATCAACGGTCGCAGCGGCCGCTGTCCGGAGGACTGCAAATACTGCGCGCAGTCCGCGCACTATCACACGGAATGCGACGTTTACGACTTCCTCCCTGAAGAGGCGATCTTAGAGGCCTGCAAGATGAACGAAAGCGAGGGCGTGGACCGCTTCTCTATCGTCACCGCGGGAAGAGCCCTGACCGGCGAGGAGTTCGATCAGGCGATCCACGCTTATGAGACGATGCACCGCGAGTGCAAGATCGACCTGTGCGCGTCCATGGGCTTTTTGAGCGCCGAGCAGCTTCACCGGCTGCACAAGGCGGGCGTCACGAGCTATCACCACAACATTGAGACCTCGAAGCGGAACTTCCCGAACATCTGCACCACCCACACCTACGACATGAAGGTGGAGACTCTGAAAAAGGTTAAGGCGGAGGGCATGTGCGCCTGTTCCGGCGGCATCATCGGCATGGGTGAAACGTGGGAAGACCGCCTGGACATGGCGGTCAGCCTTGCAGAGCTCGGCATCGACTCCATCCCCATCAACGCGCTGATGCCCATCCCCGGCACCCCGCTTGAGCATCTGCCCCGCCTGACGGAGCAGGACATCCTGCGGACCATTGCCTTTTTCCGCTACATCAATCCGGAGGCGAACATCCGTCTGGCGGCGGGACGCGCGCTGCTGACCAACGACGGTGAGACCGCCTTCCGCGCGGGAGCCTCCGCCACCATCACCGGCAACATGCTGACCACTGCCGCCTGCGCAACGATCCGCAGCGACCGCAGCATGCTCGCGTCTCTCGGGCGGGACGTGACCCCCGCCTATTGGAAGGAGGCGTGAGGCATGGCAAAGGCTCTTTTTGTCACGGGGACCGGAACGGACGTCGGCAAGACCTATGTCACGGCGCTGATGGTGAAAAAGCTGGCGGAATCCGGAGAGAACGCTGCATACTATAAGGCCGCCATGAGCGGCAACCGGCGAAGGAGCGACGGCAGCCTCATCCCCGGCGACGCCATGTTCGTACAGCAAACGGCGGGACTTTCGCAGCCGCTTGGCGAAATGTGCCCTTATGTCTATGAGCATGCGTGGTCGCCCCATCTGGCGGCGCGCTATGAGGGGAATCCCCCCGAGCTGCCGGTCATCCGGCAGGGCTTTGAGGCCGTGTGCAGCCGCAACGATTATGTCACCGTCGAGGGCAGCGGCGGCATTCTCTGCCCGCTTCGCGCAGAGAACGGCAAAACGCTGTGGCTCGAAGACGTCATTCGTGCGTTGCAGCTTCCAAGCGTGATCATCGCGGACGCGGGTCTTGGTACCATCAACAGCGTGGTGCTGACGGTGAAGTATATGCAAGGCAAAAAGCTCCCTGTAAAGGGCATCCTCTTTAACCATTATCACCGCGGCGACACGATGGAAGAGGACAACATCGCCATGTGTCGGCAGCACACAGGCCTTCCCGTGCTCGCCTGCATTCCCGACGGCGCACAGGAACTTCCGATGGAACCAAACGATTTAGCAGCACTGTATGAGGAGGTATCGCTGACATGATCTGGTATCCGTATGAGCAGATGAAAACCATGAAAGCGCCCTATAAGATCATCAAGGCAAAGGGCGTCCATCTTTACACCGAGGATCAGGAGCTGATTGACTCCGTCTCCTCCTGGTGGTGCATGATCCACGGCTATCAGCACCCCGAGCTGACGGCCGCCATTCAGGAGCAGGCCGCGAATTTCTGCCACGTCATGCTGGGCGGACTCACCCACGATCCGGTTGAAAAGCTGTCGGCCAAGCTGGAAGAATTTCTGCCGGGTGATCTGAACTACTGCTTTTTTTCCGATTCCGGCAGCGTAGCCGTCGAAGTCGCCCTCAAAATGGCACTGCAATATAACACCAACCAGTACGATGACCATCCGGAAATGAAAAAGCGCACGCTGATTTTGGCGCTGGAGCACGCCTACCACGGCGACACCTTCAAGGCGATGGAGGTCGGCGACGACGAGGACTACCACTTCGCCTTCGACAAAAAAGAGGGCGTCGTCCATATCCCGACCGAGATCCCCGCGCTCGAAGAGGCCTTTGCCCTTTATCACGACAAGCTGAACTGCTTCATTGTCGAGCCTCTGCTGCAAGGCGCCGGCGGCATGAGAATGTACGACATTTCGTTCCTAAAGCGTGCCCGTGAGCTGTGCGACGAGTACGGCGTGCTGCTGATTTTCGACGAGGTCGCCACCGGCTTTGGCCGGACGGGCAACCGCTTTGTGGCCGATCTGGTCCTGCCGGACATTCTGGTGCTCGGCAAGGCGCTGACCGGCGGTTATATCGGACATGCGGTGACGGTCGCCAACGAAAAGGTCTTCCGCGGCTTCTACAGCGACAACGAGCGCCACGCGCTGATGCACGGCCCCACGTTCATGGGCAACGCCCTCGCCTGTGCCGTCGCGCTCAAGGGCATTGAGATCTTCGAGCGCGAAAACTACATGGAGAAGATCAAGAAAATCGAAGAGATCTCCAAGCGTGAAATGCTGGGCTTTTCCGACGAGCGCATCAAAGAGGTGCGCGTGATGGGCGGCTGCACCTGCGTGGAGGTGTACGATCCCAAAACGCTGGAGGGCTTCCAGCAGTACGCCTATGAGCGCGGCGTATTCAGCCGTCCGTTCCTGAGCTATATGTACTCCATGGTCCCCTATGTCATCGAAGAAGACGAACTGGTGCAGATCTTCACCGTCATGAAGGACTGGTTCCGCCGCGGATGACTTCCCTCCCCTCTCGAAAAGCAATTGAATCAGAAAAAGGCAAAGGCCGGTCACGCAAGTGACCGGCCTTTGCCCTATGGTGAAGGTTCTATGGCTGCAATTTTTTATTCGCCGTCGGCGAGGAACTTCTCTTCCAGCACGATCTGATAGGCCTTGTTGATGTCGTCATAGACACTGCGGTTGCTCTTCATCTCGGGAACGACGGCTCGCAGCACATCGTAGGCCTTCTGCGTACCCTTGCCAAGGTGGACGTAGTCGCCGTTATCGTCGCTCTTACGCAGATCGACGGCCTGAGAGGCGAACAGCGCCTCCATACCGACGAGGTAACGCAGGTTGTCGACCATCTGGCGGCACTTGGTCACGGCCAGCGGCAGGTTGCTCGCGTGATCCTCAATGGAGCCCTGCATGGGATAGAAGTCGACGGACGACGGGGTCGTGAGATAGCGGTTCTCCGCATCGAGGCAGGAGAGCACATTCTGCACCTCGTCATAGCCGTGGGCGCTGCCGTTGCGCGGGGCAAGGAAGCGCGGCAGGTGTGTGAACTCGGGCATGCACATGCGGATCAGGCGGTAGTTGACCGCGCGGGACAGATGCGCGAGCGCGATGGCCAGCATCTCAACGCCGATGACGAGCGACGTCGTCTCGAAGTTCGAGTTGACGAAGACATCCTTCTTGTCGAGCATGATGCAGGGGTTGTCCGAGGGGGAGTTGATCTGGATGCTCAGGAACTTCTTGACGTAGTCCAGCGCATCCTCGACCGCGCCCGTGATGATAAAGCCGCCGCGGAAAGTCAGCGGGTCCTGCAGCGCGTGCTCGGGTCGATTGTCGCTGTAGAGGTAGCTGCCCTCGAGATCCTCGCGGCAGCGGGCGGCGCAGCGGATCTGGCCGGGCAGGCCGCGCAGCTCGTTCACGTCCTCGCGCATCGGCTCGATGTTGCCGTTGAGGCCTTCATAATCGAGGCAGAAGATGCGGTCGGACATCTTGACGAGATTCTCGACCTCGTGAACAAGGATGGCCGCGGTGCCCTCGCCCTGGCTGTTGGAGAGCATGATGGTGTGCGTGTCCTTGAGCTGGAGATGCAGGGGCTTGAGACCCTCCTTCTCCATGGCTTCCTTGGCGCTCACAACCTTGCCCTTGTAGTTGACGTCCTCCTCACCGATGAAGGCAAGGCCGACGTGGGTGATGGTGGTGATGTCCGCCTCGCCGACGGCGCCGCGGCGCGGGATGCGCGGCGTGATGCCGTGGTTCAGGAAGTCGCGGTAACTGTTCGCCAGGTCATCGGAAGCGCAGGAAGCGCCGATAAGCATGTTGTTGAGGCGGATGACCATCATCGCGCGCACTTCCTCGTCCGTGTTGAACGGAGGAAGGCCGAGGGAGTGGGAGCGCAGCATCATGCGGTTCTGCGTCTCCATGAAGTCCTCGTCGATGGTGACGTCCTTGTTCTGGCCGACGCCGCGGTTGAAGCCGTAAATGGCCTTGCCACCCTTGGAGAGCTCCTGCATGATCTCGCGGCCCTTGGCGAGACGCGCGTAGGCATCGGCTGCGATCTCGACCTTGCGGCCGTCGTAGGCGACGTCATAAACGTCCTGCAAGGTCAGGTCGTGGCCGTTCAAAATCAAAGTGTCCATACTGCTTGTCCTTTCGTTTTTTTGAAATTCAGTGATCTTGTTCGATCAGTGTGATTGTTTCTTCGTCGGCGTTGATCTCGATTTGATCTCCGGTTTTTACTGCATTGTAAAATTCGTCCTCCACGCGGTCGACCATCGGGATCTCCATGATGATGGCCGTGGAGACGAGCACGGTGTCCGGTTCTTGTACAATAAATCCGAGCGGTGCCGCACCATTCAGTTCCAGCTTGTAGAGCCCGTCCATCTGCACGACGGAGCTGCCCTTCCCGCCTGGGAAGACAAGAATTTTATCCTTAACGCTCACGCCCTCGAGCGCGTGGCCGACTTCGGTCACGACGCCGGTCTTCGGGTCGGTGTGGTAAAAGAGAATCTGGTCGGTGCAGGTGAGCACCTCGCCTCTCACCTTGCCCGCGGCGATCTGGCGGCAGGAAAATGTCTTTTTCATCAGCACACCCTCCCCTGCTTTGCCCAGTGGATGCAGGTGGCCGTGTCGCGCACGGCCATGCGGATGCCCGCCGTTTCCATGTAGTATGCGCCCTTGGGCGAATCCGTCACGCCGGGCTTTCCGGCAAGATAGCCCCAGCAACATGCCTCGTCCACGCAGGTGTCGGCGATCAGGTCCGCGCCAAGGTCCAGAAGCCGGTCCTCGAGGCCGCTTTCTTTCGCCTCGCGCTTGATGGCGGCGGACGTCAGGATATGGATGTCGGCCTTCGCCTTCTCGTCGCCGAGCAGTCGCTCGACTTCTTCGATCTGCGCATACGTGTAGTGCGGGCAGCCAAGAATGCAATATTCGATGCTGCCGTCCGCCGAGGGAGAGAACGCCTCAAGCGTCTGCTCCAAGTCAGACTGTGTGATGGTGACCTCCCTTTTCGGCGCTTTGCCGCCAAAAAGGTCGAACCCGTGCGCGGCCTCTGCCGTGACATTTGGAATGTGGTAGAGGTCGTAGCTGCCCGAAACGTTCAGCTCCGCGCCGAGCGCGATGAGCGCCTCGGTGCTGATCTTCTCAGGAAGGCCAAGGAACGCCGGAATACCCTTGCCGATCTTCTTTCCGCAAAGGCCGAGGACGGCGTAGTCAAAGTCCGACTCCATCTTCGCGTCCACGCGGACGGCGATGTCGGCGAAGCGATTCTCGCTCAGAATCATCCCGTATTCGGGCGCGTAGCCTGTCACGGCAGCGCAGAGGGCGCTGGCCGCGCTCTCGCGGTTCGTGCACGCGCCGAGAACAGCGTTGGCGTAAATCGTGGCGTTCGTCTCGGAAAAGGCGATGATCTCGCCATACGATGGGACGTTATCGGCAAGATACGGCGTGCAGCAGTACGTCAAACGTGCGCCGAGGCCGCGGTAGATACGCTCGGTCTTTCGCATGTTTTCGACGGCGGCATCAGTCAGCCGAGAACGAAAATAGTCGACGGAATAGCCGGGGTTGACAGTCGGCGCGATGGCGCAGAAAGCCCCCGCGTCCAGGAGCTTGCCCGCAAACCAGATGTCGGCCTCCTGTGCGCTGAGGGATACGTGCGCGCGGCTGACGGGAACCAGGCGCTCTGCGTCGAAGCACTTGCCCACGCCGATCTGGATCTGCATGGCCATGGCCTTACCCTTGCCGAACGCGCCGTCCAGCATTTTCTGCTGGTGATCCGTGAGTTTCATGGACCTCTCCCCTGCTTACTTCTTGCCGACGTCCAGGTTGCCGGCCTCGGTGTCGTAGCCGGAGTAGAAGCCCTGGCCGGTCTTCATGCCGAGGTGGCCCGCGTCGATCATTTCCTTGAGCTTTGCGGGCGGCTTGTCGCGCTCATCGCCGCTGGCGGCGTAGTAGGAATTTTCGATGTTGTAGATGGTCTGAAGGCCAATGAGGTCCATCAGCTTGAACGGGCCGATGTTGCTGTGCCACTCGGTCATCCAGCCGCGGTCAAACTCAGCGACGTCGGTGACATAGCCGTTGGCCCACAGATACAGGCACTCGCGCTTGACGGCGCGCCACACGCGGTTGATGGAGTAGCCCTTGATCTCACGCTCAGTGATGACGGGCTCAAAGCCGAGGGTGTGATAGTGCGCGATAGCGGCCTTCTTCGTCTCCTCAGACGTGCTGGGGTTCCACATCATCTCCAGATAGCTGTTGCGGATGGGGTCGTCGTGGTCGACGGAGAAGGTCATGGCCTTGCGCTCGTCGCTCACATCCTTATAGATATCGCTCATCAGGAGTGAGGAGGTGTTCGAGTTCAGATAGCAGTGCTTCGGGCAGACCTCGTCGAGCTGCTTGAAAACAGCCTGCTTGACTTCGATCTTTTCCGGCACGTTCTCAACGACGAGGTCGGCGTCCTTGCAGGCCTCGTCGAGCGTCGTCGCGTAATGGATGCGGCCGCGCACAGCGTCGGCCTCGTCCTTTGTCAGCTTCCCCTCTTCGATGAAGTGAGCGAGCCACTTTTCAATCTTATTCTTGCAGGTGTCGATCGACGGCTGCGTGCGGCTGTAGCCGGTCACGTTCTTGCCGTAGAGCGCGTTGCGGAAAGCGATCATCGACCCCTGCGTGCCGATGCCGACGATGGTGACGTTTTTGATGGTATCTACTTCAGACATATTGCACCTCTTAAATCCCGGAGGGATGTATCTCTGCGCCTCCGTTGTGATGATGGCAGTATAACACGCTATCGTTGAATTTACGTTTATCTTTCAACGCTATCAATAAAAATTTTTTAAGGAGCCGCTTTCGGCCCGCTTTTAAGGGAATGACCTGCCCTATCGCCCGCCAGATCAGCGAAAGATAGAGCAAGAGAAGGCAAACCCGGAAAGGTCTGCCTTCTCTTGGAGCATTTGAATTACTTCTTCTGAGCAGGAGTCTTACCGAAGGTGAAGACCTGATACAGATAGCGCAGGAAGATCGCGGTGGTGGAGATACCGGCAACCAGCGGGGCGACCCAACCGATGATCCAGTCGATACGGTTGATGATGCCGAAGCTGTAGAACGCGGCCAGCGCCACATAGACAAGGCACAGAGCGCCGTCGATGCCGAGCCACTCGACTTTGATCTCCTTCTTGTACTCTTCCTCGCTGACGGGGCCGGAGGAGGTCATGATCATGCCCTTCTCAATGTTCACGCCGTCGGGCTTGGCAAAGCCGGTGTTGAGAACCTTACCGAACTGGTTGCCAATGAGGAACGCTACGAAAGAAATAGGCAGAGACACGAGCATCGGATCGACGTTACCGCCGAGGGCTTCAATGCTGAGGGGATTAAAGTCAAACCAGAGCCAAGAGAGGATACCAACGATCATGGAGCAGAGGCCGGACATGTTGGTCTTCTTGCCATCGTACATGATGGCAGCCATCATGGGAACGAACAGCGCAGACATGGAGAGACTCGTGACAAGGATCATCGCATCATAGACCAGCTTGAACTTGAACGCAACGCTCAGGCCGATCACACCGAACACCACGCAGGCAATACGGGAAATGAAGATGGACTGCTTGTCGGTAAGGGGCTTTTTGCGCAGGACGCCGATGATATCGTTGGACACGATCTCGCCGCCAACCAGATAGTAGGTATCCATCGTGGAGATGATGGCACCGAGCATCGCGAAGACGAACAGGCCGCGGCCAACGGGAGGCAGACCGCTGAGAACGAGCTGCATGTAAGCAACCTCGGGCTGAACGGTCAGCGCGGGATCCATCGCGCGGATGACGATAGCGGTGAACATCAGGCAAACGTCCATGCTCAGCCAGATGGAGAAGCAGGTCAGCATCGCGCGCTTACCGGTCTTGGGACCGTTGGAAGCGGTGAAGCGCTGATAGAACGCGGGATCCTTATAGACGTTGATGCAGATGAGGATCAGCACGATGGCACGGCCCAGAGGGATGCCGCCGAACGGGGTCATCATCGAGGGATCAACCGTGCTGAAGATCTCGTCGAGAGCAGCGAAGCCGCCCACGCCGTAGAACGCACTGGGGAAGACAAAAGCGACAGATACGATCATCAGGAAGAAGATCATATCGGTGATGGCGACGCCGAGCAGGCCGCCAACGCAGGAAAGGCCGATGGAAATGGCAATGACGATGGCCGCGGCGAGGAACTTGTTCATGTTCCACGCAGCAACACCGACATAGCCGCAGGCGCCGATCTCAGAGATGGAGAGGCAGGTCGCCAGCAGGACGATCGCGCCGATAAAGGAAGCAATGCGGCCGTAGAAACGGTCGAGCAGCTCGGTCATCGTGGAGTTGACCTTGACGGAAATGCGGGGAGCGACCCACAGAGCCAGCGGGAAACGCACAAGGTGCGCGCCGATGGACCAGATAAAGAATGCGGAAAGGCCCATGGTGGTAACATAGCCGACCGTACCGATCGTACCGTTGCCGCCGTACCAGGATGCAGCGATCGTACCGACCGCGAGAGACCAAGGCAGAGCCTTGTTTGCGTGATAGTAGGCTTCCATATCAGTGTTCTTCTTGCTCATGAAGACGCTGATGGCGAAGATGCCGACCACGCACAGGACAATTGTAATATTGTCAATCAGTGTAAGCATTTTCTCCTTCTGTTGTTTCGTTGCGGATCTGCCTTCCTCCCTGCGAAGTTTGAGCGGGGTGCCTATTTTTGCGTCTTCCTTACCGCAAAATTCGTTGCCTTTCCCGCGATGACGACACTATAGCACAGTAAAGTCGGAAAAACGTTGAATCGTTTGAACGGGGTAAATTTTTTCTTTCATAATTTTCAACGCTGTTTTGACGGCTCACTATTATAATATAAACAATCAAAGTGACAACAATTTGTTTTATTTACCGCAAGGAGGTTTTTACAAAATGAGCGAAACTCTGATCTTAAACGGAAAAGACCTGATGCTGGAGGATCTTTACTCCGTCGTTTATGACCGCCGCCCCGTGCAGATCGACCCTGAGGTCATCCCCCTCGTCGACAAATCCCGCCAGGTGCTTTTTGACATGGCGGCTGACGGCAAGCCCGTCTACGGCCTGAACCACGGCGTGGGCTGGAACAAGGACCGCGAATTCAGCCAGGACTTTTTCGAGCAGTACAACCGCAACCTCATCAACAGCCACTCCCTCGGCGTTGCGCCGTTTGCCAGCGTCGAAGAAGTGCGCGCGATGATGTGCATCCGCCTCAACACCGCCCTCTGCGGCCGCACGGGTATCGCCTCGAACATTCTTAAAATGTATGAGGAGTTCTTAAATCGCGGCATCCATCCCCGCGCCATGCGCCGCGGCGCCGTCGGCGAGGGTGACGTGAGCACGATGAGCATGATCGGTCAGGCCATCATCGGTCAGGGCGAGGTCGAGTATCACGGCGAGATCATCCCCGCGATCGACGCCATGCGCGCCGAGGGCATTGAGCCCGCGATCCTCGGCCCGAAGGACGGCCTTTCCATCGTCTCCTCGAACGCGCAGGGTGAATCCATGGTGGTCCTGCTTGTCAAGGAGGTCGAAGAGCTCATCAAGCTGAGCGACGCCATCTACTGCCTGCACCTCGAAGGTCTCAACGGCGGCCTTCAGCCGCTCGGTGAGCGCGTGAACGAGGTGCGTGGCCTGCCCGGTCAGATCCACTGCGCCGCAGAGTGCCGCAATTTCCTCGAAGGCAGCTATCTCGAGCATCCCGACTCCAAGCGCGCGCTGCAGGATCCCCTCTCCTTCCGCTGCGGTGCGGCCATCAACGGCTCTGTCTACGATTCTCTTGAGTACGTCAAGAATATCCTCGAGCTCCAGATCAACCGCACGGACGATAATCCCTGCATCCTCTATGAGGAGGGAACCACATCCGTCAGCCCGAACTTTGAGGTCACGACCCTCTCTCTCGGCGTCGACATGCTGGCTGCGGCGCTGTGCCACATGTCCCACGCCATTACGAACCGCCTCTACAAGATCGTCGACCCTGGCTTCACGGGTCTCAACCGCTTCCTGACCCCGCACGAGGTCAAGACCATCGCGTTCTCCACGATACAGAAGACCTTCGCCGCGCTCGACGCCGAGAACCGTTGGCTCGCCAACACCACGACGCTCGACATCACTTCCTTCGCCAACGGCATCGAAGATCACGCCAGCAACCTGCCGCTCGCCGGTATGCGTTCTCTCCGCATCGTCGACAACCTGCGCTACATGCTCGGCATGGAGCTCATGCACGCCGCTCAGGCCGTCGAAATGCGCCGCGACCAGCGAGCCGACAATCTGCTCAAGCTCGGCAAGGTCACCGGCCCCCTCAAGGACGCTTACCGCAAGACCGTCCCCTACTACGATGCCGACCGCAACCTCAGCATCGACATCGAAAAGTCCTATCAGATCATCAAGGACGGCTCGCTGCTCAAGGTCATCGAAGAGGCCGAGCGCGCGTAACATACAATCGCAAATGAAAAAGGACGCATCCGACTGGATGCGTCCTTTTTCTATGCTGTTTTTCGCGTTACAGGCGGCTCATCAGCTTGGCGAAGGTATCCGCCGTCAGGCCGCGGGCGGCCTCAGTCTTATAGAGGCGGTTTGCCGGGCGGCAGTTGTTGTGGATGGTCTCGGCAACCATCGGCGTGATCTCTTCGACGAGCTTTTCATCGAGCACGCGGCCGCGCATATACTCCTCTGCGTCCGTCACGCGGATCGGCGTGCCGCCGACCGCGCCGAGAGAAAGTCTCGCCTGTTCGACCTTACCGCTTTCGTCGAGCCTGACGGCGGCGGCCAGTCCCTCGCGGGAGATGGACACGCGCTCGCGCGAACCGATCTTATGGAACGCGCTGACAAAGCCCTCAAACTGCTTCAAGTCGATCAGAATGGCCGTGACGGCCTGATCCGGCCGCAAGATCGTCTTCTGCGGGCCGGTGATAAAGCCGTTCACCGGCGTCACGCTCGCCGTGCCGTCGGCGTTCATCAGCTCAAGCTGCGCATCATACAGCCACGAGACGGGAAGCATGTCGCCCGCGGGCGAGGCGTTGCAGAGGTTGCCCGCCATCGTGCCCTTGGCGCGGATCTGCGGCGAGCCGACGTCGGACGCCGCGTCCGCGATGGCGCAGAACGCCTTGTCGTCCTTGAGTGCGGCGGTGATGCCGTTCATCGGCACCGCCGCGCCGATGCGCAGTACGCCGTTTTCTTTCGTGACGGTGTTCAGCTCGGGAATGAAGCCGGGGTAGATCAAAAGGTCGGGCGCGAACTTGCCCGCGCGCTCCTTGATGATAAAGTCTGTGCCGCCTGCGATGATCTTCGCCTTTTCCGTGGCGGTGGAAAGCGCCTGCGCGAGCTCGGCAAGCGTTTTGGGCGTTAAGCTCTGCACTGCGCTTCCCTCCTCTCCTTCGCGGCGCGCTTGACCGCGCGCACGATCTGGACATAGCCGCTGCACCGGCAGATATTGCCGGAGAGCGCCAGACGAATTTCATCTTCCGTCGGGTCAGGATTTTTGCGCAGCAGCGCCTCGGCAGACATGATCATGCCAGGCGTGCAGTAGCCGCACTGGATGGCAAGCTCTTCGACAAAGCAGGTCTGGATGATATCGAGCGAGCCCATTTCGGCAAGGCCTTCGATCGTCGTGACCTCGCGGCCTTCGAGCTGGATGGCGGCGGTCAGGCAGGAGTGGACGGCTTCGCCGTCGAGCAGCACCGTGCACGCGCCGCATTCGCCCTCCGCGCAGCCTTCCTTCGTACCCGTGAGGTGCAGGTCCTCGCGCAGGATGTCGAGCAGGCGGCGGTCAGGCTCGGTCTCGAGCGTGACGGGCTTTCCGTTTACAATAAAATTAAGCGTCATGGTTCTCTCTCACCTCCGCCAGATATTTGAGAATGCAGTCGGGATCATACGGCAGCACCGAGAGGTTCGCGTGCAGCGCGTCGTTCACCGCGCCGCACACCGCCGGAGCGACCGGCACATAGCAGACCTCGCCGATGGATTTCGCGCCGAACGGGCCCTCCTTCGAGTGTCCGTCCTGCAAAAGCTCCACGCGGATGTTCGGCAGGTCGTTTGCAAGGAACAGATGATATTTAGACAAACTTTCCGTGCAGCGGCCGTCCTTCTGCATGGTCATCTTTTCGCGCAGCGCCGCGCCGCAGCCCATCTGCACCGTGCCCTGGATCTGTGCCTCGCAGAGGCCGGGGTTGATGGCCTGACCGATATCGTGCACGGCGAGATAGTCGAGCACCTTCGTAAAGCCTGTCCAGGTGTCGACCTCGACATGGGCAAAGTGCGCGCCCGTCACGCCGGGGTTCGTCACGTTCGAATAGCTTGCGTAGGCTGTCAGGTTGCCGGCGTGGGTGTGCATGCTCTTTTTGGCAAGCTCTGCAAACGAAAGGAGCGGCTCGTCCTGCCCCACGCGAAGAATATGGCTGTCGTTTAAGAACAGCTCGTCCTCGGGAACGTCTAAAAGCTCCGACGCCGCGTGCAGCATCTTCTTTCTCAGCGCATTTGCCGCATCCTGCACAGCGCGGCCGACCACATAGGTCGTACGGCTGGCAAAGCAGCCGTAGTCGATGGGCGTGACCGCGGTGTCGCCCTCGGTCATGTAAATTTTATCCTCGGGCACCTTCAGCACCTCGGCGGCGATCATGCGCATCGCCGTCACCGTGCCGCAGCCGTGGTCGTGCAGGGTGAAATTCGCCTGCATCGAGCCGTCGGCATTTAAGCTGATGCTGCCCTCGCCGTAGTCATTGAAGCGCGGGAAGTATGTGTTGCCGTGACCGCCGATCCCGATGCCGACGCCCCTGCGGTAGCGCTGCTGGGAGGCGTTGAACGCCGCGTCCTCAGCTTTCAGCTTGTCCCAGCCGAACTTTTCGCTGCCGAGTGTGATCGCATCGCCGATGCGGATGTCTTCGAGCGACAGGTGGAGTTTCTTGTCCTCTTCCCCGCTGCGCGCCACATTCTTGAGGCGAATCGCAAGGCGATCCATGCCGAGCTTTTCCGCCGCGGCGTCGAGCTGGCGCTCCATCATCAGCGCCTCTTCTGCCGCCGACCAGCTGCGGAACGCGCCGGAGACCGGCGAATTCGAGCTGATGACCTGTCCATGATAGTGCATGTATGGAATGCGGTAGCAGCGCGTCGGCTTACCGGCCAGCGCGCGGACATAGTCGCTTGCGTTGCCGATGTAAGCGCCCGCGTCGAGCGTCACATCGCAGTAAATTTCCTTCATCTCGCCGTCGGGCGTGTAGTAGCCGCGCGCGCTCATGCGCATCGCGCCGCGCACGATCGTGTCGGTCATCGCCTCGCCGCGGGAATAGACGAGCTTGACGGGGCGGCAGAGTTTCTTGGCGACGAGCGCCGTGACGGGTTCTAAAAACCACTCCTGCTTGGCACCGAACGAGCCGCCCATCGTCGCCTTAACGACGCGTACATGGCTCTCCGGCATCTCCAAAAAGTCCGCGAGCACGGTACGAATGCCGTGCACGGCCTGGTTCGGGCAGTAGACGGTCAGCATGTCGCTATAGGGGTCATAGTCGGCAATGCAGGCGTGTGTCTCCATCGTGGCGTGGTGCAGGCGCGGCAGCTCCATCGTGCTGCACACCTCAATGAGCCCCTCGGCGCTGCCCTGCTTCTCGCCGACCTCCAGCTCATATTCGTCGCGGACGGGTGTTTCGCCGTCCAGACAATTCTTACCCGCGAGCGTATCGTCTAAGCCGATGGAAAACGGGAGCTCTTCATACTCTACTTCGACAAGACGCGCGGCTCTCTCCGCTGTTTCCTGGTCGCAGGCCGCGACCACGCCGATCTTGTCGCCCACAAAGCGCACATACTGATTGAATGCGCGTTCCTCGTTCGCTAAGTACGCCTGATCGAAGCTTGAACGGTAGCGGTTATACTTGCGGTCGGTGGTGTTCAGGCAGTGATAAACGCCGTAAACGCCCGGAAGCGCCAGCGCCTTTTCCGCATGGACCGCCTTGACATAGCCGTGCGGGATCTTGCTGTGGAGCATGCAGAGATACGCCATATTCGGCAGTGAAATGTCGCCGGCGTATTTGCTATACCCCGTGGCCTTGCCCTTGGCGTCGTGGATCGGCCGCGCTGTTCCAACGTAATTCAAATGGATGCCGCCTCCTAAACTAAACGGGCAGCAAAAGGCAGACCCGTACTATTTTGATGCTGCCTTTATATCATACGCGCGTTGAATTAGCGTTGAGGTATTCGACCATAGCGTTATTTTTCGCTTAAAATATCGTATTTTCGTCGAAGTACTTGCTATTTTTCAACGGTTTGAGTATACTATCTTTGTTTACTGCACTAACGTGTTATTTCTGTTGGGAGGCCTTGACATGCCTGAGTTAAACGCAAAACTGTTCGGTACGCCCGCCGTTTCCGTCGACGGGCGGGAGATCACGCTCCCCTATAAAAAAGCCGACGCTCTTTTGTACTATTTGATCCTCAAGCGCAAAACCACCCGCAGCGAGCTCATCGGCCTGCTCTACGAGGATACCGATTCCGCCACAGCGCTCAAAAATCTACGCCACGCGATCTACACCATCCGCAAGGCGTTTGCCTTCGATCCCTTCGTCCCCGGCCAGCGCTCGATCGTTGAATTCTCCGCCGACGTTGAGATCGCCTGCGATGTCTACGATTTTGAGCGCGGCGACATGCTCAGCGCCTATCACGGAGAATTTCTGAAGGACTTCAATGTCTCCCACTCCTCCGCGTTTGACGCATGGCTGAGCGATCAGCGCAATCTCTATCAGTCGCAGTACCTTCATCAGCTTTTGGCGGCGGAAAAGGAGGCCTATTACGCCGGCAAGCTCGACCTTGCCGAAAAGTACGGCACGGAGTACATCGCCATTGACCCGCTGGAGGAAAGCGCGTTCTCCACGCTCATGCAGGTCTACCGCGACCAGAAGAAATTCCGTAAAGCACTTGGCCTTTACCATACGCTCTGTAAGAACCTTTCCGACGAGTTCAGCATCTCCCCGCTCAAGGAGACCTCCGCACTCTACTATCAGATCGTCGACGCGTGGAACACCTCGACCTATAAGCTCGAGGTCGGCAGCGACCAGCAGCTCATCGGCAAGGACGCGGTGCTGCACAAGCTCGTATCGCTGTGCAACGGCTCGCGTCTTGAAAGCGACAAGATCTGCGCGCTGATTCAGGGCAAGACGGGCGTCGGCAAGACATACCTCATCAACTACATCCTGCACCAGTACGATTTTTCCGGCTGGGCGATCTGCCAGGCCTCGTGCTACCAGTCCGAGATGAACACCGTGCTCGCCCCGTGGAACACGATCATGCTCCAGCTCATCCCAAAATTCGAATCCGAAAATATCCATATTCCGGATGTTTACATTAAGACCGCCGCGAGCCTCTTCCCCTGCTTGTCCGTTGAATGCCAGCACAATTTCTCCGGCATTTCGAGCGACTATCCCGCGGGCGCAGATTATCTCGCCGCGCTTGAGAGCACGCTGCTCATTTTGTCGACGGTCGCCAAAAAGGTGCCGGTGCTGCTCATTTTGGAGGACATCCACTGGATCGACAACAACAGCGCCGACCTCCTTTCGATGCTGCTGCACCGCCTGCGCAGCACGAACATCACGATCATCTGCACGAGCCGCGACATTTTGCAGCCCTACGCCCAGCAGGTGCTCAACAACGCCGTGCGCGACAAGCTGCTCGACGTGTACAATATCGACGCCTTTTCACAGGAGGAGACAACGCGCTTCGTCAACTTCTACGCCCCGGGCCGCTACTCGCAAAAGGAGATCGACAACCTCTACCAGAGCACGGAGGGCAATGGCCTCTTCCTCGTGCAGCTGCTCGACTCGATGCACGAGTCGAATGGGCTCAAAAACATCCCTGCCAGCGCGGACAGCATCATTCAGATGCGCCTCGCGGGCCTTTCGTCCGATGAATTGCAGGTACTCGACGTCATCTCGGTCTTCCGCGACTGGGCACCGTTCGACATTCTCACCTCTCTTCTGACAAAAACGCCGCTGGAGCTTCTGTACCTTTGCGACCAGCTCAAGCAGAAAAATCTGCTCACCGAATCCACGCGCGGCAAGGTGCTCGGCTATTCGTTCACGCACGAGCGCGTGAAGGCGATGCTCTCGCAGCGCCAGTCCGAGTCCGCGCGCCGCATCCTGCATCTGCGCGCCGCGCAATATCTGGAGGCGCAGCTCGGCAGCGACGGTTCGACCGACCTCTACGACCAGCTCGTGCAGCACTTCACCACAGGCGGCGATACCTTCAAAGCCTTCAAGTATAAAGTACTTTCCCTTGACGCATTTGCCGGTATGTGCTATGAGCTCATGCCGATCCTGACCGACGGCTCGGACGCGCTGACAGTCAAGGAGGATGGTCTGACCGGCTATTTCCAGATCCTTGAGCGTGAGCTCGCCTCGCTGCGCTCCACGCAGTTCGGCGCGGACGCCAAGGAGCTCGACCAGCTCGAGCGTCAGCTCTTGTACGTCGAAAGCCGCTACTACATCCACGGCGGCGAATACGACGCGGGCCTCCCCGTTGTCGGCCAGCTCCTCAAGAGCAGTACCACCGCGGGCGACTGGCAGATGGCCGCGAACGCGCATTTGCAGTTCATCTACTATGCCATCCAGACCTATGATCTTCCCGTCATGCGTGAGCATCTGCGCCTTGGCATGCAGTATAAATCGCGTTTGGAAAATACGCCGGACTGGGGTAAGTTCCTGCGCCTACAGGGCCTCATGTACCTGATGATCGGCGAATACGACAAGTGCCGCAGTTGGCTCGACCGCTCCATCAGCTTTTTTGAATCACTCGACGCGGACGGCGAGGGCCGCTATGTCATCAGCATCGCGGGCGCGTACAATTACATCGCCGAAACGTACCGCCTTGAGCGCAACTTCGACAAGGCACTCGAATACTACGACAAGGCCATCCTCTTCAACCAGCGCCGCGGCTCGTACCCCGGCGCGGCCATCATCTACACCGACTACGGCGTCGCCGCCTATCAGAGCGGTGAAAAGGAGGTCGCGCGCGAGCTGCTCTCGTACGCCGAGGAGCTCTATCAGTCCTTCCACGAATACAGCCAGATGCCGATCGCGCTGTCTTACCTTGCGCTGTTCGATGTGGAAGACAGGCAGTACGTCTCCGCCGCCGCGCGGCTGAGCAAGGCGCTTGATGTCGGACGCAAAATGGGCTCCCCGTGGTGGAATGGTATTACGCTTTACATTACCTGGAAAATAAGGCTCTTGCTTGAAAAACAGGCGATCAACGTGCCGGAGCTCAGCGTCCTCTGGCCGCAGGACAAGCGCAAGCACTGCATCGAATGCCTCGACTGCCTGCACCGCCTTGAGCCGCGCACCGAAACGGCCGAAATGGAGCAGGCGCTTGAAGCACTCAACGCCGAAAAGGCCGAATCGTGACGATTGACATGTAATAGGAAAGGCCCGCCTCAGTAAGGCGGGTCTTTTTGATTGAGCTCTGTCAAAAACCGTCCCAGTGCGGGGTTCTGGTTGCCGCTCTGCCAGGCGGCGATGATCTCTTCCTCCTCCCCTTCGCCCACGAGCGGGACGAAGACGAGGTTGTCGGCATTGTAAAGGCGGTCGGTGCAGTAGTCGGGCAGGAGCGAGATCCCCTCCTCCGCCGCGACCATCATCAGGATGCTTTCGGTGTCCGCCGAGCGGAAGAGAATGTTCGGCTTGTAGCCCGCCTCGGCGTAGCGCTGCATGAAAAAGGCGTCGCCGTAGGAATCGGGCGCGGCGTCGGGCGACATATATAAGATGTTCTCCCCGCGCAGCTCTTGCCGCGTGAGCTGTCGGCGCTGCGCGAGCGGATGGCCCGCATAGAGTGCGACAACGAGCCGAGCCTTTTCGACCGTCTGAAACGTGACGCCCTCCTGTGTGCGCAGGTTTGTCGAGTCCCAAGTGAAGACGATGTCATACTCCTGATGGAGTAACCCCGCGGCCAGCACATCCGTCGAGCAGCGGTAGAACGAGATGAGCACGTTTCCGTTTTTCTGGTGGAAGTGGCGCATCAGGACCGAGAGGTCGCTGCGCTCGTAGCCGCGCACGTAGCCGACGCGCAGCGTGCCGGTCAGGCCCGTCGCCGCGTCATGCACGCGTTCCTGTGCGCGGCTCATGCGCTCTAAGATCGCTTTTGCGTCCAAAAGGAACGACTTTCCCGCGCTCGTCAGGCTTACAGGGCGTGTGCTGCGGTCGAAGAGCTCGCAGCCGAGCGTCTGCTCAAGCTGCTGGATCTGCTGCGTCACCGCGGTCTGCGAGATGTAATACTGCTCCGCCGCCTTTGTGAAGCTCCGGTGCTCCGCGGCGGAGACAAAATAGCGTAGCTGATTGCGATTCATGTACTCATTTCCTCATAACATAAGTTTTGCTTATTATATCATCCGATAATCGGTCTTGTAAAGCCCATCTTCCTGCGGTAAGATAAGCACATCGTTCATAAATCTTTTACAAATGAGGTCGATCAACATGAAACGCGAATCGTTCCGCTCCCGCCTGGGCTTCCTGCTCGTCAGCGCGGGCTGCGCCATCGGCATCGGCAATGTCTGGCGCTTCCCCTATGTGACGGGCAAAAACGGCGGCGGCTATTTTGTTCTCTTTTACATTCTGTGCCTGCTCATCATGGGCGTTCCCGTGCTGACGATGGAGCTGGCCGTCGGCCGCGCGAGCCGCAAGAGCGCGATCCTCGCCTACAAGACGCTCGAAAAGCCCAAGTCCAAGTGGCACATCCACGGCTGGTTCTGCCTGATCGGCTGCTACCTCTTGATGATGTACTACACGACGGTTTCCGGCTGGATGGTGAGCTATTTTGGCAGGTTCCTGACCGGCAAGTTCTACTACGGCATGCCCGCAGAGGATGCGTCCGCCGTGTTCGGCCAGCTGCTGTCCGATCCTGTTGAAATGGGCATTTTGGCAGTCGCCATCGTCATCGTCGGCTTCATCGTCTGCTCGTTCGGCCTGCAAAAGGGCCTTGAGCGCGTGTCCAAGGTCATGATGCTCGCGCTGCTCGCGCTCATCCTCATTCTCGCCGGTCACAGCCTGACGCTCTCCGGCGCGGCAGAGGGCATGAAGTTCTACCTGCTCCCCTCGATGGATTCCATCCGCGAAAACGGCCTGCGCAGCCTCATCACCGATGCGATGAATCAGGCCTTCTTCACCCTCTCGCTCGGCATTGCGGCGATGGAGATCTTCGGCAGCTACATGTCCGATGACCACGCCCTCGCCGGTGAGTCCATTCGCATCTGCGCGCTCGATACGTTCGTTGCGCTCATGGCCGGTACGATCATCTTCCCCGCATGCTTCTCCTACGGCGTAGCGCCCGACAATGGCCCGTCCCTCCTTTTCGTCACGCTGCCGCAGGTGTTCGTCAATATGTCCGGCGGCCGCTTCTGGGGCACGCTCTTCTTCCTCTTCATGATGTTCGCGAGCATGTCCACGGTGCTGGCGGTGTTTGAAAACATCCTCGCCGTCTGCATGGATACCTTCGGCTGGAGCCGCAAAAAGGCCGTTTGCATCAACGGAGTGCTTCTGATGCTCCTGAGCCTGCCCTGCGTGTTCGGCTACAACATCTGGAGCGACTTCCACCCCATTCTCGGCAAGGACGTGCTCGACAGCGAGGACTTCCTTGTGAGCAACCTCCTGCTGCCCATCGGCTCTCTTGTCTACCTTCTGTTCTGCGTCACCAAGTGGGGCTGGGGCTTTGACAAGTACATTGCCGAGGTCAACAAGGGCGCGGGCGTCAAGCTCTCGCCCAAGCTCAAGCCCTATTTCCAGTGGGTGCTGCCGATCCTGATCGTCATCATCCTGCTCCAGGGCCTGCTGTAAATTTGCTATTCTCTCATCTCTCATATCTCTCAAAAGGGAAAAGCCGCAGTGAAATTCATTGCGGCTTTTCCCTTTTTCCGCTTCCTTCGCAATTATGAACTCCGTGTAAATTCGCATATAACTCGTAAATAAATTTATATAATTCTATTGACAAAGTTTGTTCTTGTGCTATGATAGCATCCAGAAAGAAAAAGGACCCCAAGGAGGCGCATGATGAAGAAAAATCTTTACAGTCTGACGCTGTCAGACGATGTGGTGCGCGAGGTCGACGCGCTGGCCCACCGGATGGGCACGAACCGTTCGGCGCTCGTCAACCAGATTTTGGCCGAGTACGTCTCCGTGCCGACGCCTGAACGCCGCTGGAACGATATCTTTGAGGCCATCGAAGAGCTGATGACGCCCACGCGCGAGCTGGTGCCATTCTTTGCCCCCGGCTCGTCCACGATGTCGCTCAAGTCGAGCTTATCGTACAAATACCGCCCCACGGTCAAGTACGAGGTCGACCTGAGCAATGGCGACGCCCAGACGATGGGCACGCTGAACATCGTGTTCCGCACGCAGTCGACGGCGCTGATCTCCGCAATGACGAGCTTCTTCCGGCTCTGGGTGCAAATCGAAGACAAGTGCCTCGCACCGCTTCTCGGCAGCTCCATTTCCTGCGCGCTGTACGACGGGCGCTTCGTCCGTCCGCTCGCGATGCCGCGCGGAAAGGCGCTGACTGCCGATGATGTCGCCGGTGCGATCAGCGCTTATGTCCAGCTCTTCGACCGGCTGCTCAAGGGCTATCTCGACGGCTCGCTCTCCGCGAGCGATGTTGAAATGGCTTACCGCGGCGATCTGCGAAGCAGAACGCTGCTGATTTAATCACTTAATTGTAAAAAACACGAATTTGAGGTGAACTTGAATGAATGCTGAAAAATATACGCAAAAGGCTTTGGAAGCCGTCAAGACCGCGCAGAACATGGCGCAGGAAAACGGCAACCAGTATGTAACGACCGAACATTTGCTCTATGCCCTGCTCGATCAGGACGGCGGACTGATTGGGTCACTGTTCGGTAAGATGGGCGTCGATTGCGACGGCTTACTCTCCGAGCTTGACACGCTGATCCGCAAGCTGCCCCGCATCTCCGGCGGCAGCGGCGAGGTGTACGCCTCGCCCGAGGTCGGCAAGATCCTGAACCTTGCCGAAAAGACCGCCGAAAAGCTGCACGACGAGTATCTCTCCGTTGAGCACCTGATGCTCGCCATCTTCTCCGAGGGCTCGCAGAGCGTGCGCCAGCTGCTCTCCGACCACGGCATCACGAGAAGCCGCTTCTCGGACGAGTTGGCAAAGGTCAAGACCTCCCCCGTGACGAGCGACAATCCCGAGGATTCCTACGACGCGCTCAAGAAGTACGGCACGGATCTCGTCGAGCGCGCCCGCACGAAGGAGCTTGACCCCGTCATCGGCCGTGACGCAGAGATCCGCAACGTCATCCGCATTCTGTCGCGTAAGACGAAGAACAACCCCGTGCTCATCGGCGAGCCGGGCGTCGGCAAGACGGCCATCGCCGAGGGCCTTGCCCAGCGTATCGTGCGCGGCGATGTGCCCGAAGGGCTCAAGGACCGCACGATCTTCTCGCTCGACATGGGCGCACTGATCGCGGGCGCAAAGTACCGCGGCGAGTTTGAAGAGCGCTTAAAGGCCGTTTTGAACGAGGTCAAGAAGTCCGACGGCAAGATCATCCTCTTCATTGATGAGCTGCACACCATCGTCGGCGCGGGCAAGACCGAGGGCAGCATGGATGCCGGCAACCTCTTAAAGCCGATGCTGGCTCGCGGCGAGCTGCACTGCATCGGCGCGACCACGCTCGACGAGTACCGCCAGTATATCGAAAAGGACGCCGCCCTCGAGCGCCGCTTCCAGCCCGTCATGGTCAACGAGCCGACGGTCGAGGACACCATTTCCATCCTGCGCGGCCTGAAGGAGCGCTATGAGATCTATCACGGCGTTCGCATCCACGACAACGCGCTTGTCGCCGCCGCGACGCTCTCCGACCGCTATATCACCGACCGTTTCCTGCCCGACAAGGCCATCGACCTTGTCGATGAGGCCTGCGCGATGATCCGCACGGAGATCGACTCGATGCCCGCAGAGCTCGACGATCTGCGCCGCAAGATCATGCAGCAGGAGATCGAAGAGATGGCCCTCAAGAAGGAAGACGACCAGCTCTCGCGTGACCGTCTCGAGGAGCTCAAGAAAGAGCTTGCCGATGAAAAGGAACAGTTCAACGCCATGAAGTCCCGCTGGGAAGCGGAAAAGAGCGGCTTGGACAGCGTGAAGCAGCTCAAGAGCCAGATCGAGCAGATGCACGGCGAGATCGAACGCGCGCAGGCAAACCTTGAATACGAAAAGGCAGCCAAGCTCAAGTACTCCGACCTCCCCGCCCTTGAAAAGCAGCTCAAGGACGCCGAGGCCGCGGCCGAAAAGCACACGGGCGACAACTCCATGGTGCACGACACCGTGACCGAAAACGAGATCGCCGACATCGTCGGCAAATGGACTGGCATCCCCGTCAGCCGCCTGATGGAGGGCGAGCGCGAAAAGCTGCTGCGCCTCGACGAGATCATTCACAAGCGTGTCGTCGGTCAGGACGAGGCCGTGCGTCTCGTGACCGAGGCCATCCAGCGCTCGCGTGCAGGCATCGCGGACCCGAACCGCCCGATCGGCAGCTTCCTCTTCCTCGGCCCCACGGGCGTCGGCAAGACGGAGCTTGCAAAATCTCTCGCCGACTGTCTGTTCGACGATGAACACAACCTCGTGCGCATCGACATGACCGAGTATATGGAGAAATTCTCCGTCTCGCGTCTCATTGGTGCCCCTCCGGGATACGTCGGCTATGACGAGGGCGGCCAGCTCACTGAGGCCGTGCGCCGCAAGCCGTACAGTGTCGTGCTGTTCGACGAGGTCGAAAAGGCGCACCCGGACGTGTTCAACATCCTGCTGCAAATTCTCGACGACGGCCGCATCACCGATTCGCAGGGCCGCACGGTGGACTTTAAGAACACCATCATCATCCTGACCTCGAACCTCGGCTCGTCCGAGCTGCTTGACGGCATCCAACCGGACGGCAGCATTTCCGAGAGCGCCCGCGCCGCCGTCATGGGCGAGCTGCGCCGCGCGTTCCGTCCGGAGTTTTTGAACCGTCTTGACGAGATCATCATGTTCAAGCCCCTGACGAAGGAGAACCTCAGCGGCATCATCGACATCCTGATGGAAGGTCTCAAGAAGCGCCTAGCCGACAAGACTCTCAAGCTCGAAGTCACGGATGCAGCCAAGAGCCTCATCATCGAGCGCGGCTTCGACCCGATCTACGGCGCGCGTCCGCTTAAGCGCTACCTCCAGAGCGCGGCGGAGACGCTGATCGCCAAGGAGATTTTGCGCGGCGACCTCGCCGCGGGCAGCACGCTTCTGCTCGACGCCGAAAACGGCGAGCTGAGCTGCCGCAAGAAGTAAACACGCGCGAAAAGCCGCCCAAATGGGCGGCTTTTTCCGCTTTGCTACCGATAGTAGCGGAATACTTGGTAGACTTTTGCGCCAAAAACTGCTACGATAGCGCCATCAAGGCAAAGGAGGCACGATCATGGACAACGAACTCGGCGCGCGCATCCGCGCACTGCGCAAGGAGCGTGGGCTGTCACAGGAGGCGCTGGCGCAGGCACTCGAGGTCTCGCGGCAGGCGGTCACCAAGTGGGAGGACGGCTCGTCGCTGCCGAGCACGGCGAATCTCTTCGCACTCTCGGGCTTTTTCGGCGTTCCGCTCGCAGAGCTGACCGGCACGCCGGAGGTTGCCGCTTCCCCGTCGAGCGCGTCAGCCATGTCAGAAAAGGCACATGTCAAGCGCGCAAAGGCCCTGCGCATCAGTGCATGGGTTCTGCTGGCTATCAGCGTACCAACACTCATTTGGTGCGCGGTGCAGCATTTTACTGCCGAGCCATTCATTCCAGAGGAACCGGTTCCGCCCAACGCGATTATCGGTTACGCTGATACCACAACGTACATCTATACCGTCAGCAAATTGCCCACTTATCTGTTTTGGGGCGCGCTGCTGCTCTTTGCCGTGGGGATTGGTGTGCTGCTCACGCCGAAAATCAAGAAGTGGAAAGGAAAAACACATGACAGGTAAATACAAGATTTTACTGCCGCTGCTGCTCATTTTTCTACTCGTCGGCTGCGGCAAAACGAACGATGGCCTGACCATCGAGGGCCACGACTGGACATACGCAAACGCCATCGACAGCGAGGGGCAGCCGCTCGACCTCCCCACCCTCACCTGCGCCGCACAGGACGGCTCGCTGACGGTCACGGATTCAGACGGCAGCACGCAAAGCGGCACCTACACCCTCACCCAGCACGATGCGAACGACGTCCTCTATGATCTTACGCTGGATAGCGAGACCGGCACGGCGCTTGTCGGCGTCACGGAATACACCGATGCTGCAGGGGAGAAAAGCAGTGAGTATACGCTGATCTTATCGCTGCCAGAGCGGACGGTTTATTTTCGTGCCGATATGGCACAATGAATCAAAGTCGCCCGAAAGGGCGGGGTTTTCCCTGCACCGTGCAGGGGGACGATTAAGGGGGATATTCTCTTTCCACGGAAAGAGAATATCCCCCTTTGACCCCCAAGAGAAAGGGATTCTCATTGCGAGCGAGTAGCTCGAAGAAGTGCGATGCTTGCCGATTGCACTGCCCATAGCGCGGCGTTGCTGCGTTTAGTTCTGCTACACGATTTGACTTGCTCCTACTATCCGCTGCCGCTCTGCCAGTCTTGTGGCAGTG
>ERZ839741.694-NODE-694-length-41461-cov-6.389847_pt1 | contig 41461 bp, 42 predicted proteins | sample MGYA00519880_ERZ839741 | MGnify/ENA primary metagenome ERZ839741 (study PRJEB31850, sample SAMEA3708851) | human gut metagenome | biome: human gut; feature: human-associated habitat; material: faeces | place: China | collected 2014 ...
GCGGACACCCGCGCCGCGCGGGTGCGCTTGAGCGAGAAAGAGAAGGCGACCCGCAAAGTGGCGGATTACGCATACAAGCTGCAGCGGGCGGTGGACAAGCTGGAGCAGCTGGAACAGGAGGAAGAGCATGGATAGAGATGTATACACTGAGACGCTGGCGCGGCTACGCGAGCTGTTTCCGGGGCGGGACACGATCACGCTGAACGCGTGTGCCAAGTATCTGCATATGGACGCGCGCACGCTGAAAGCAGACAAGCGGTTTCCGCTGCGACAGATCGACAAGTCATATATTGTGCCGTTGATCGCGCTGGCGAAATATCTGGCGTGACGGCGGACGAAGGAGGTGGAAACACATGAAACAGAACATACAGGACGGGATCGCGATGGCGATGGTGTTTGCCGGTGTGCTGTTGGTGATGGCGGTCGAGGGCGGCGCCAAGGCGGGCGGCGTGTCCGGCGCGATGATGTGGGGGCTGCTGATCCTGGGGCTGATACTGATTACGCTGCCGGTCGCGACGGCGTGGCTGGTGGGTCGAGCCGAGGACGAGATAACAGACGAGGACGACAGCGACGATGATATGGACAAGGAGGATGCGGCGTGACATTAACACCGGAAGAACTGGAAGCAATCCGGCTGGCGGATGAAGAGATAGAGCGCGAGTGGGTCGAAGAAGCGACGGAGCGGCAGATTAATGCAGAAATCGATAAATGGGTCGATGAGATGGCTGTGATGGATTTGCTGGACAAAAAAGGCAGACAACAGCGTGCCTACCAGCGGGAGTACTACGAAGCCCACAAGGACGAGATCGCAGCCTACAATCGGGAGTACTACAAGGCGAACAAGGACAAGATCGCTGCCTATATGCGCGAATACATGCGAGAGTACCGGATTGGGAAGCGCCGCCGAAAGGGACTACAGGAGGCGGTCTAATATGCAGGCAATAAAAAAGCCCGGGCGGCTGGCACCGACCCGGACAGATGAAAAAATAACCCACCCACAGTATAACACAGAAAGGAAGAAAAAGCAAATGGTAAAAATCAACACGCTGCAAATCGAAAATGTCAAACGAATCAAAGCGGTCGAATTGGAACCGCGGGAGAACGGGCTAACCATCATCGGAGGTAAGAACAACCAAGGCAAAACATCGGTGCTGGATAGCATCGCATGGGCGCTCGGAGGTGACCGGTACAAGCCCTCCAACGCCACGCGAGACGGGTCTGTTATCCCGCCGCATATCAAGCTGACGCTGTCCAACGGGCTGGTAGTGGAGCGCAAGGGCGCTAACAGCAGCCTTGTGGTAACTGACCCGGATGGTAAGCGGAGCGGTCAACAGCTTTTGAATGAGTTTGTATCTCAGTTCGCGATTGATCTACCACGTTTTATGGATGCAAGCGATAAGGACAAGGCTAACACGCTGTTGCGCATTATCGGAGTAGGAGATCAGCTTACGGCGCTGGAACGGACAGAGAGCGATCTGTATAACCAGCGACTGATGATTGGTCGCATCGCCGACCAAAAGGCAAAATATGCCCGGGAAATGGTGTCGTATGACAATGTGCCGACCGAGCTGGTATCGCCGTCGGCGTTGATTAAACGCCAGCAGGAGATTTTAGCAACCAACGGCGAGAACCAGCGCAAGCGGGAGCGAGCGGGACAATTACTAACCGAAAAGCAGCAGTTGCGTGCCAAACTGGACGAGCTGCAGGAAAAATACGAGGCGGTATGCCGTGATTGCGAGATTGCGCAATCGTCTGCGCAGGATCTGCAGGACGAAAGCACCGCCGAGCTGGAAGCCAGCATTGCCGGTGTTGAAGAGATCAATCGCAAGGTACGCGCCAATCTGGATAAGGACCGAGCGGAGGACGATGCCAAGCAGTATCGCGAGCAATACGAAACGCTGACTGCCCAGATCGAGAGCACCCGCCGCGAAAAGATGGATCTGCTGGACGGTGCCAAAATGCCGTTGGCGGGACTGTCGGTCGACAATGGTAAGCTGCTGTACAACGGCTTTGCCTGGGACGGTATGAGCGGGTCGGATCAGCTTAAAGTGTCCACCGCCATTGTGCGCAGTCTGAACCCGCACTGCGGCTTTGTGCTGCTGGACAAGCTGGAACAGATGGATGTGGACACACTGCGCGAATTTGGCGAATGGCTGGTGGCTGAGAACCTGCAAGCGATTGCTACACGCGTCAGCACCGGCGGCGAGTGCAGTATCATCATCGAGGACGGATATGCCGCCGAAACCAACGACAACAAATCGGAGGTGCCGCAAAAGCAATGGAAAGAAGGTGCATTTTAATGGCTGCTAAAACAACCAAAAACAAAACAGCAAACGCGCCCCAGAACGATTGTATCATCAAATGCAACCACCTGAATCTGGCGGCGGGATATACCCGGGTGAAGATCACGCCCAGTGTCTATTCCAATGTTATCATGATCGCCGGTATGACCGGCAGGACGTTGCAGGATGTCGTCAACGAGCTGCTGACATACGCCATCGGCTATGTCAAGATCGAGCAGGCTGACGGTGTGATCCGCGATTTTAATGTGGGAGGTAAAGAAGTATGAACATAACATCCGGAGTGATCGCGTCCGCACAAAAAGTGGTGGTGTACGGTCCCGAGGGTATCGGGAAAAGCACCTTTGCGTCGCAGTTCCCGCGGCCGCTGTTTATCGATACCGAGGGGAGCACCAAAAAGCTAAATGTGCAGCGCTTTGACAAGCCGTCCAGCTGGCCCATGTTAATGGAACAGGTGCGGTATGTGATCGACAACCCGACGGTATGCGGGACGCTGGTGATCGATACCATCGACTGGGCAGAGCAGTTGTGCATCGCGCACATCTGCAACAAAGCCGGTAAAAAAGGCATTGAGGATTTCGGCTACGGCAACGGCTATGTGTACGAAAAAGAAGAGTTCGGGCGGCTGCTGAACACGCTGGATGAGGTGATCGCCGTTGGCGTGAATGTGGTGCTTACTGCGCACGCTATGATGCGCAAGTTTGAGCAGCCGGACGAGATGGGCGCTTATGATCGCTGGGAGCTCAAGCTGGGCAAGAAAACATCCTCGCAGATCGCGCCGCTGGTGAAAGAATGGGCGGATATGGTACTGTTTGCCAATTACAAGACATTCGCCGTGGCGGTGGATGACAAAGGCAAAAAGTACAAGGCGCAGGGCGGCGCGCGGATCATGCACACGACCCACCATCCGTGTTGGGACGCCAAAAACCGCGACGGCTTGGCGGAAGAGCTGCCGTTTGAGTATGACCAGATCTCTCATGTTATCACGCACGGACAAGCAAGCGCTCCCGCCGCTGCTCCGTCTCCCGCTCCGGCACCTACGCCAGCACCGGCGGAGGTCATCGAGGAGATCATCGACACCGATGGCAATTATGTCGGGGAGGCAGCACCGGAAACGCCGGCTGTGAACAGCGCGCTGCCGCAGGCATTGACCGATCTGATGCAGGCTTATGGCGTGACCGAGCAGGAGATCCAGACGGTGGTGGCGGCAAAAGGGTATTTCCCGGCAGATACGCCGATTGAGAAATACGGCGCGGAATTCATCAATGGCGTGTTGGTAGGCGCATGGCAGCAGGTGTTCGCCATGATCAAAGAGGAACGCGAAGTACCGTTCCAATAAAAACAGAAAGGAAGAAAAACTATGGAAAACAATCTGAACCGGGAATTCGACTGGAACGACGAAATCGAGAACGAATCCGAATATACGCTGCTGCCGGAGGGCGACTATGACTTTACGGTGGTGTCGTTTGAGCGGGGGCGCCATGCCGGCAGCACGAACCTGCCGCCGTGTAATAAGGCGATCCTGACAATTCGCGTGGAATCGCCGCAGGGCAAAACCACCCTCAAACACAATCTGTTCCTGCACACCAAGACCGAAGGACTTTTGAGCGAATTCTTCATCGCCATCGGGCAGAAGAAGCACGGCGAAAAGCTGCGCATGAACTGGAACGCCGTCACGGGTGCCCGCGGTCGATGCAAGGTGTATGTGGACAAATGGACAGGCAACGACGGCACCGAGCACGAAAGCAACAAAATCAAGCGCTTTTTGGAACCGGCAAAGGCGACCGGTACGCCTGCCGCACCGACGCAAAGAGCGTTCACGCCGGGTAGCTTCTGATGGAACTGCGACCGTATCAGCAGGAGGCAAAGCAAGCCGTTTTCCACGAGTGGGATACCGGGAACCTGAAAACGTTGCTTGTTTTGCCCACCGGCTGCGGCAAAACGGTTGTGTTTGCCAAAATCACCGAAGAATGTGTACGCAGCGGCGAACGCGTCCTTATCCTGGCACACCGGGGCGAGTTGCTGGAACAGGCTGCCGACAAGATTGGTAAAGCAACCGGCTTAAAATGCGCCGTTGAAAAGGCGGAGGACAGCTGCATCGGCAGCTGGTACCGCGTGGTGGTGGGGAGTGTGCAATCACTGATGCGCGAAAAGCGCATTGGGCAATTCACAAGCGATTATTTTGACACCATCATTGTGGACGAAGCCCACCATTGCATATCCGACGGGTATCAACGCGTGCTGCAGCACTTTGATCAAGCCAAGGTGCTGGGCGTTACCGCGACACCAGACCGTGGCGATATGAAGAACCTGGGCAGCTTCTTTGACAGCCTGGCATACGAATACACACTGCCGCAAGCCATCAAGGAAAAATACCTGTCCCCGATAAAGGCACTGACCATTCCGCTGACGCTGGATCTGTCCGGCGTATCGGTACAGGCAGGGGATTTTCGCGCCGCCGATATTGATACGGCGCTGGATCCGTACCTGTACCAGATTGCCGACGAAATGGCAGCGCATTGCGCCAATCGCAAAACGGTGGTCTTTCTGCCGCTGATCAAGACCAGCCAGAAGTTCCGCGACATCTTAAACAGCAAAGGCTTTCGCGCGGCGGAGGTCAACGGCAACAGCGATGACCGCGCCGCGATCCTGTCAGATTTCGATGCTGGTCGATACAATGTGCTGTGCAACTCGATGCTGCTGACCGAGGGGTGGGATTGCCCGTCTGTCAATTGTATCGTTGTGCTGCGCCCCACCAAGGTGCGCAGCCTGTATTGCCAGATGGTAGGACGCGGCACCCGCCTTTGCGATGGCAAGGATGATCTGTTACTGTTGGATTTCCTATGGCATACCGAACGGCACGAGCTGTGTCATCCGGCGCATCTGATTTGCCAGAGTGACGATGTCGCGCAGCAAATGACCCACAATATGCAGGATGCCGCTTGCCCTGTTGACATTGAAGCGGCAGAGCAGAAAGCGGCGGAGGATGTGGTGGCGCAGCGCGAAGAAGCACTTGCCAAGCAGCTGGAAGAAATGAAACACCGCAAAAGAAAACTGGTGGATCCGGTACAGTTCGAGATGTCGATACAGGCGGCGGATTTGTCCGAATATACACCGTCGTTTGGGTGGGAGATGTCACCGCCCAGCGACAAGCAGGTAAAAGCGCTTGAAAAGATGGGCATTTTCCCGGACGAGATCGACAACGCCGGAAAAGCAGCACTGTTGTTGAACAGGTTGGATGCGCGGCGGGCAGCGGGACTATCTACGCCAAAGCAGATCCGCTACCTGGAAGCGCACCATTTCCAGCATGTGGGTACATGGTCGTTTGAAGATGCGCGGAACCTTATCGCCCGCATATCAGCCAACGGCTGGCGTGTCCCGCACAGTATCGACCCCTCAACCTATACTCCCGAGGTGAACCATGGAACAGAAACTGGATTTAATTGGACTGCTTGAATACATAGATCCCGGTACACTGGATTATCAGGACTGGGTCAATGTGGGCATGGCGCTCAAGCAGGAAGGATATACAGCCGTTGACTGGGACGCGTGGAGCAAGCGCGACAGCCGGCGGTATCATCCCGGTGAATGTGAAAAGAAATGGAACTCTTTTACCGGCGCAGCTGCACCGGTAACCGGCGGCACGATCGTGCAGATGGCCAAGGATAACGGATGGGCACCGGAACGCCCCAGCCACGAGCTGGGGTGGGACGATGAGATTGGCAGCAGGGATGACCTTGTCATTGTCAACCACAACTGGTTGGAGGGCAAGGATGTGGTCATCCCTGCCCACTGGGACCCGGTGAAGCAGCTGGTCACCTATCTGGAAACGCTGTTCGAGGCATCCGAAAATGTCGGCTATGTGACCGAATGCTACGAAAAAGAGGATAACGGCAAGGTGCGGTATCTCCCCACCAAAGGGTGCTGCGACAGAACCTCCGGCGAGCTTGTAGAGGCGTTGCAGCAATGCGAGGGAGATATTGGCCGTGTGCTGGGTGACAGCAAACCGGAAGCCGGCGCGTGGATCCGTTTTAACCCGCTGGATGGGAAAGGCGTAAAGAACGAGAATGTGACGGAGTACCGATACGCTTTGGTGGAATCGGATACCACCGACATTGACCGGCAAAACGCTATCTTGCGCGAGCTGGAATTGCCGATCGCCTGTCTGGTATACAGCGGCGGTAAAAGTCTGCACGCCATCGTGCGCATTGACGCCCCGAATTTCGATGAATACCGCAAGCGGGTAGACTATCTGTACGAGGTGTGCAAAAAGAATGGCTTGGATATCGACCGGCAAAACCGCAACCCATCCCGCTTGTCTCGTATGCCGGGCATTATGCGCGGCAAAGAAAAGCAATATCTGCTGGATACCAACATCGGCAAAAGCTCGTGGGTGGAATGGAAAGAGTGGATCGAGAGCGTCAACGACAATCTGCCGGATCCGGAATGCATCGCCAACTTGTGGGATGATTTACCGGAGTTGGCACCGTCGCTTATCAGCGGTGTGCTGCGTCAGGGGCACAAAATGCTGCTGGCTGGTCCATCCAAAGCGGGTAAATCCTATGCACTAATTGAGCTGTGCTGCGCGATCGCCGAGGGGAGGCAATGGCTGGGCTTTGACTGCGCCCAGGGCAAGGTGATGTACGTCAATCTGGAGCTGGACCGTGCCAGCTGTCTGCATCGCTTTAAGGATGTCTATACCGCGCTGAAATGGCCGGCTGACAATCTTGGCAATATCGTGATCTGGAACCTGCGTGGTAAGTCACAGCCGATGGACAAGCTGGCGCCAAAACTGATCCGCCGCGCGGAAAAGGAAAACTATATTGCCATCATCATCGATCCCATCTACAAAATCATCACCGGTGACGAGAACAGCGCCGAGCAAATGTCGCTGTTTTGTAACCAGTTTGACCGGGTGTGTACCGAGCTGGGGTGTGCCGTGATCTATTGCCATCACCACAGCAAAGGTGCACAGGGGGATAAGCGGTCAATGGATCGTGCATCCGGCTCCGGCGTGTTTGCCCGTGACCCGGACGCCATGATCGACCTGATCGAGCTGGAACCGACGGAAGAGCTGTTGAAGCACGAAGAGGACCAGGCAACTTGCGCCGTCTGCGAAACTTGGCTGCAGCGCTTCGGTGTGGACATTGAAGCGGATCTGTCGCTGGACGATCGCTGCAGCGCGTCCGTTATGACAGACATCGCCAGAGCACGGCTGCAACCGGCATCGTATAAGCTGATGATGCGCGATGTGGACGCTGCCAAAAAGACAGTGCGATCGCACACAGCGTGGCGCGTGGAGGGTACGCTGCGCGAGTTCCCGCGATTTGACCCGATCAACATGTGGTTTAACTATCCCATACACAGCATCGACACCAGCGGCGCGTTGCATGATCTGGAATCAGCCGGTGCGGTCGCGTGGAACAGAACCTGGAAGAACAATTTTTCCAAGAAAAAGACCACCAAAGACCGCAAAGACGATCGCGACAAATCCATCGAAACGGCGTTCGAGGCGTGCAAAATCGATGGCAAGGTGACGGTCGCAGCGCTGGCGGAATATACCGGCAAATCCGAAAAAACGATGCGCAGACAGTTAAAAGAGCATGGTGGATTTTGGGTCGATGGCGGCGAAGTAGGTGAAAAGTAGAGAGGGACAAAGTCGGTCTTTTGTCCCTGTCCGTCAGAGGGTCAAACTCGGTCTTTTACCGAGAATGTCCCTCATAGGGACAAAGTCGGTAAAAGACCGACTTTGTCCGTCGGGACAGACACTCTATTATTATAAACAATACATTTTTGGGCGGGGCATAGGGAGCCCGCCAAAAAGTATTTTGAATAATTGACGCGCGTGAAAGGGGGATGACGAATATGCCGAAACGATGTAAAAGCCGACAAGATGTGATCGAGGCTGCCAAGACGATGCCGCCGCTATATCACAAACTGCCGAACCAGACTTTTGATTTTAGGCAAGCCCGAACGCTATGGTGGTTGGTAAAGCAAACAGCCGTGCTGAAATACGTGTGGGAAATCGTGAAGCAATCCGGGGCGGTAACATACGATGCACGCACCGGAAAATGGCAGGGGATAGATTTTGAAACGGAAGAGGTGGGAAACGATGAAGAATAGCTTTTTCATGCCGATGATACCGCCCACCAAAACGCATCAGGAAAAGAAGGTGGCGGTGGTTAAAGGCAAGCCGGTTTTTTACGAACCGCAGGAGCTGAAAACCGTCCGGAATAAACTGATGGCGCATTTGTCCGGACACATACCGCCGCGGAAGATCACCACAGCGGTGCGGCTGGTGGTTAAGTGGCTGTTCCCGGTAACCGGTAACCATACGGACGGCGAATATAAAACGACAAAGCCGGACACAGACAATCTGCAAAAGATGCTGAAAGACTGCATGACCGATTGCGGCTTTTGGCGGGATGACGCGTTGGTGGTCAGCGAAGTCGTTGAAAAGTTTTATGCTGACCAGCCGGGAATATGGATATACATCGAGGAACTGAACGATGACGGACGATGAACGACAGCGGCTGCTGATGGCCAAGCGTGCGGTGCAGGTTGGGCTTATCGTCTGGTACAACGATGCGCCATACATACCGGTGGGGCTGACCACCCGCTATCAGGGCGGCGCATGGGTGTACGGCGTGACGATGGTGGACGCACACCAGCCACGCAGCGTGATGCACGCCGGAATAGACAAGATAGACTTTGAACACGACAACAAAAAGGAGGCAGAATAAGATAATGGACGCTGAAAATATACTGTTGCAGGTGATCGCCGAGTATGGCGCGGACGCACAAACCGACATGATGATCGAAGAGATGTCGGAACTGACAAAGGCGCTGCTGAAGCATCGGCGATATCCGGGCGACGAGAGCACGGTCGACAATATCCGCGAGGAGATGGCGGATGTGCAGATCATGCTGGATCAGATGCGGATCATCTACGGCGATGACAGCCAGTACCGCGAGCAAAAGCTGCATCGGCTGGCACAGCGGCTGGGGATTGCGGGGGCGGAAACATGAAAAATGCATTTGCGGGCAAGCTGGAACGGGTCAAGCAGCAGTCGTATGCCGACGGGGTATGGGACGGGATGCAGATGGGGCTGGATTTATGCGCCATCGCGCTGAACCACCGGTACCAGTTTGGCGTGATCCGGCTGCGGAGGCTGGAAGACGAAGTGCAGAATCTGATCAACGAGATTATCGACACCCGCGACCCGGACGTGACCAAGGCGCATATACGCACGGCGCTCCGGCAAATATGGGGCGACAGGATCGAGAAGGAGAGGAGCGGGGCTAATGGACGATGAAAAGACATGCCCGCGCGAACACTGTGCGTGGGCAAACAGCATCTACCAAAAGTGTACATGGCCGGGCAAAGCTTGCCCGTATCAGTCGGCACGTGATCGGGCACAGAAAACGATGGATGACCGCACACGGTATCAGCTGATGGTGCGCCAGGCAAAACGCCAAGCGGGGCAAAACCAACCCCGCGCCAGACACAAAGGCGTATACCCGGCACAGGACAAGTGGACGGCACACATACATGCCGGCGGTAAGTCGTGGTATCTGGGTACATATCCAACGGAGGCCGAGGCGATCGCAGCGCGAGAGCTTGCACAGACGCACAGGGGCGATGGAGACTTTTTGCTTTGGCTGGAACGCTGGCACGATCAGGCGGTAAAAAGGAGGGGAAGCTAATGCCCAAACGGCGGGACATAAAACTGGACGAATACAACATCGGGCGATATGAATACAGAGAACTGCACAACTTTTGTATGCAGTACGACCGGAAGAAAAAGCAGCTGTTGTCGCTGCGGTGCCCGTGCGGTGGCGAGGCAACACGGCAGGCACCGGAGGCGGATGGTCACAGCGCGGTGATTGCGCAGCAGCTGGCGCAGGATATCGATGCCATCAACCAATGCGCGGTGGAAGCCGGAGGCGACGAATACAACTATCTGCTGATGGCGGTGACCAGCGAGGGGGTGCCGTGGTTCCGGCTGCGCACGATGGGGATGCGCATGGGCGAGCACACCTTTTACAAATGCAAACGCAAGTTCTACTTTTTGTTGGCACGGCGCAAAAATATGTTGTAATTTTTTTGGCGGGTGCCGTTAAGGGGACACACTTTCGTGATACAATCTTAGTGTGGGCAGCGTTGAGATGCTTTTCACACATCCTTTCTGATTTTCCAGCGGGGAGCGTCGCAGTTGTTGGTTGCTGCGGCGCTTTTCGCGTATAGGGGGGCGGATATGGCCAGTACATATGGGTCGGCACACACGATATGCCCGTATTTTGTACGCGATTACAGCCGGTCGATCGCGTGCGAGGGATGGGGTGGCGACGACGAGATTTTACACCGGTTTCGGGATGTGCCGGCGAAATGCGCCCATCAGCGGCGATACTGCTTTGGGTACGGGTATGACCGGTGCCCGATTGCGCGGCTGGCGGCACAGCAGACAGAGAAGGCGACCGAGAAATAACAGGAGCGGGTGGAGGGTTTCACCCGTTTTTTGTTATGCTGGGGGAAAAGGTGCCGGACAGGGAGGCACAGGGCAAAGAAACAGCGATGAGAGGCTGCCGAGAGGCGACGGAGATACAGCCGAGAGGCGGCAGAGAGATAACCGAGAGGCAAAGGAGGGGTTGGTGTGCCGGATTGGGAGGCGCTGCGCGTGGAATATGTCAGCGGCAAGACCAGTTACAAAAAGCTGGCTGCCAAGCACGGGGTGCCGCTCCACAAGGTCGAGGAACGCGCCCGGGACGAGGCGTGGATGGCGCAGAAGCGGCAGTTCCGCCGGAATGTGGTGGACAAGGCGCTGAAAAAGATGGAGACACAGCAGGCGGGGCAGCTGGTTAAATTGCAGCACGCGGCGGATAAGCTGGCGGGGATTGTGGAGATGGCGTCGGCGGACGAGCAGATATTTTTGGACAACGGGACTTACTCGCACAAGGCGCTGCAAGCCACGGTGCGGTCACTTAAGGAGCTGACCGAGGTGATCCGCGACCTGTACGATATGCCGGGGATGCGGCAGCGGGAGGCGCAGCAGCTGGCACGCGAGCGGTTGGAGCTGGAGCGGGAGCGGGTGGCGCTGGAAAAAGCCCGCGCAGGCGACAGCGATGCCGACGGCGGCGGAGTGATCGAGATTGGCGCAGTGCTGCCGGAGGAGGACGCAGCAGGCGTGGATGGCGCGGCAGCGGAAACGGAGGCGACGCGATGAGCACGGGGCAGCGGGTGATATGGCAGCCACAGCCCAAGCAGCGGCTGTTTCAGCAGCGGCCGGAATACGAGGCGCTGTATGGCGGGGCGGCAGGCGGCGGGAAGTCGGATGCGCTGTTGGCGGAGGCGCTTAGGCAGGTGCATATTCCGCATTATCGGGCGATTTTGTTCCGCAAGACCTATCCACAGCTGTCCGAGCTGATCGACCGCAGCCGGGATCTGTACAAGGCGGCGTTTCCACGGGCGCGGTACAACGGCAGCCAGCATTTTTGGGAGTTCCCGAGTGGCGCGAAGATCTATTTCGGGGCGATGCAGCACACCAAAGACCGCATAAATTACCAGGGCAAGCGGTACGACTTTGTGGGCTTTGATGAACTGACGCATTTTACATGGGACGAGTACAGCTATCTGTTTTCCCGCAACCGCCCCAGCGGCGCAGGGACGCGGGTGTATATCCGGGCGACCTGCAACCCCGGCGGGGTGGGGCACGGATGGGTCAAAGACCGTTTTATCACAGCGGCGCCGCCGATGACCCCGATCGAGGACAAATACACGGTGATATCGCCGGACGGGCAGGCGGTGGAGATGACCAGACGGCGGATTTTTGTGCCGTCGACGGTGTTTGACAACCAGATTTTGCTGCGCAACGATCCCGGATACCTGGCAAGTCTGGCGATGATGCCGGAGGCGGAAAAGCAGGCGCTGTTGTACGGCAGCTGGGACAGCTTTGACGGGCAGGTGTTCCGCGAGTGGCGCAACGACCCGGCGCATTATGCCGACCGGGTGTGGACACACGTGATCGACCCGTTCCCGATTCCCAAGCACTGGCGCATCTGGCGGGGTTTCGACTTTGGGTATGCCAAGCCGTTTTCGGTGGGGTGGTACGCGGCGGACACCAACGGCAAGCTATACCGGATCGCGGAGTATTACGGCTGTACCGGCACCCCGAACGAGGGGGTAAAGATCGACCCGACCCAGATCGCTCGCGAGATCAAGAGGATCGAGGCGGAGGATCCCAACCTGATGGGGCGCACCATCACCGGTGTGGCGGACCCGTCGATTTTTGACGAGAGCCGGGGTGAGAGCGTGGCGCGGATGATGGAAAAGCCGCCGAACATGGTGTATTGGCACGGGGGCGACAACACCCGGATCGCCGGTAAGATGCAATATCACTACCGGCTGGCGTTTGACGAGGGCGGCGACCCGATGTTGCAGGTGTTTTCCACCTGCAAGCACTTTATTCGCACGCTGCCGTCGCTGGTATATGACCAGGCGCGGGTGGAGGATATCGACACCACTCAGGAGGATCACATTTACGACGAGTGCCGGTATGTGCTGATGGACAATCCGATCTCGCCGCGGCCGCACACCGCGCCGGTACCGCGCGGAGACGACCCGCTGGATCTGCACAAGGCAGAGGGCGGGCGGATGCGGTTTTACATGGTTTGACCGCGCAAAAAAATTTTTTGCGCGGCGGGTTGAGGCAGCGAAAAGGCGGTTGCTACAATAGAGGCAACGAGCGGGGAGCTTGGCGGCTTGGTGGAAGGCCATGAGATTAGGGCGGGAACGCCCCGGCTTGGTGAGAGGCCATGGAGGAAAGGGGCTCAACATGAACGAGCAACGAGAACACGCGCAGTGGCTTGACCTGTTTTTGTTCGACGGCGGTGCGGCTTCCGCCGGCGGAGCAGGAGCGCAGGGAGCAGCGGGCGCGTCCGGCGAGGCAACAGGCGGTTCCGCTGACACCGGGGCGGAGACAGGCGAACAGGTGGTGATGGACGCGGCGAAAGCGCGGCGGGAAGAGTTTGAGCGGTTGATCGGGACGGATTACAAGGACTTATATGCCGAGAAAACGCAAAAGCTGATCGACCGGCGCTTTAAGCAGACCAAGGAGCTGGAGGACAAGGACCGAAAGCTGCGACCGATTTTGGAGCGGTTGAGCGCCAAGTACGGGGAGAGCGACCCGGACAAGCTGTTGGCGGCGCTGGACGACGACGATTCCTACTACGAGCAGGAAGCCGTTGACCGCGGGATGACGGTGGAGCAGCTAAAGCAGTTCAAGAAGATCGAACGGGAGAACGAGGCGTTCCGCCGCGCGGCAGAGGAGCAGCAGCGGCAGGAGGGCGCCCGAGAGACCTATTCCCAGTGGATGCAGCAGGCGGACGCGCTGAAGGAAACGTATCCCGACTTTGATTTGCAGGCCGAGTGCCAGAACGACACCTTTTTGCAGCTTTTGCAGAACAACATTGATATGCAGACGGCTTACGAGGTGATCCACCGGGACGATGTGATGCGCCAGACGCTGGCAGGCGCGGTGCAGAAAACGCGCGAATCGGTGGTGCGGGACATTCAGGCGCGGGGGATGCGGCCGACCGAAAACGGGCTGGCTTCCACCGCGGCGGCAGTGACCAAAACCGACGTGAACCGGATGACCAAAGCCGAACGGGAAGAAATTGAACGACGGGTATTGCGGGGAGAGCGCATTGTGCTGTAATCTCCGCGGAAAGGAGAACGCAGTGAACGAACTGTATTTTAATTTGCAACTGTTTGCGACCGAGACCCAGACCACCGGATCGTCCGGGCTGTCGGCCGAGATGAAAACCTACTACGAAAAGCGGCTGTTGGATATGGCGCAGCCCAAGCTGGTGCACGACCAGTTTGCGGACAAGTACCCTATCCCCAAAAACGGCGGTAAAACCATCGAGTTCCGCAAATACAGCCCGCTTGGCAAGGCGACTACGCCGATCACCGAGGGTGTGACCCCCGATGGCAACAAGCTGAATGTGACCGCGCAGACGGCGACCATTGCGCAGTATGGCGACTGGATCCAGTTGTCGGATGTGCTGGAGCTGACCGCGATCGACAACAATGTGGTGCAGGCGACCAAGCTGCTGGGCAGCCAGGCGGGGCGCACGCTGGACACCGTGACCCGCGAGGTGTTGGCGGGCGGCACCAACGTGATTTACGCGCCCAAGACGGTTTCCGGCACGGTGACCGAGGTGACCACACGCACCGGGCTGGCGGCGGATGCCAAGCTGACGGTGGATCTGATCTATCGTGCGGCACGGCAACTGAAAGCCATGAACGCCGACAAGATCGGCAACGAGTATGTCGCCATTATCCACCCCGATGTGGCGTATGATCTGATGCGGTGCGAGGAGTGGATCGACGCGCACAAGTACGCGACCCCCGACAACATCTACGAGGGCGAGATCGGCAAGATCGGCGGTGTGCGTTTTGTGGAATCCACCGAGGCGAAGATCTGGAACGACGCGACCTGCCCGGTGAAAACGGCGCAAAGCGGCGACACGCCCGCCACCTATTTGTCGGTATACGGCACACTGGTGATGGGGGCGCACGCTTACGGCACCACCGAGGTGGCAGGCGGCGGCTTGCAGCATATCGTTAAGCAGCTGGGATACGGCGACGACCCGCTGAACCAGCGCTCGTCCTGCGGCTGGAAAGCCATTAAGGTGTCCGAGCGGCTGGTGGAGGAATACATGGTGCGCATCGAGAGCTGCTCGACCTTCAGCGCATCGGCGGCGGCCAACTGATAACCGACAAAAGGAGGACTGGCGCGTATGGCGACCGAAAAGAAAGAACCCGAAAAGAAAACCGACCCGTGGGGCGAGATGGTGAGCATCAAGCTGTTTAAGGACAACGGCAACTACAAGGATGATGTGTTTGTGTCTGTCAACGGACGCAACTACCAGATCCAGCGCGGTAAGACGGTGCAGGTGCCCCGCTGCGTGGCGGAGGTGCTGGAACACAGCGAGCGGCAGGATCAGGCCGCGGCGCTGATGGTGGACGAGCTGGAACGCGAATACGGCCAGCACAAGAAATAAAACGCACAAGGACGGGCGGAGGGCGAGCTTCCGCCCGTTTTTTGTATGCGAAAGGAGGAGAAGCCATGACATTGCGCGAGGCGATCAGCCGATGCGATGCGGTGAAGCCCAACCAATACACTACGCAGGAGAAGATTCGGTGGCTGTCGCGGCTGGACGGGCGGGTGCAGCAGGAGGTGCTGCGCACCCACGAGCCGGAACCGGAGGCGTTTTTTGGATACGGCGAGGGGGATATTGACCGTCCGCTGCTGGCGGAGGAGCCTTACGACGAGCTGTATCCGCTGTATTTGCAGTCGCAGGTGGACTATTACAACGCGGAGTTCGGGCGGTACAACAACAGCGCGGCGATGTTTAACGAGGCGTTTGCGGCGTATGCCGACCATATCAACCGCACCAGACGACCGGCGGGTGTGCGGGAAACGCGGGTGTGGTGAGGGAGCGCGGCGGGGGTGGGATTGGTGATGGGACAATCCCTCTGACACGACCTCTGGTCGTGCCACCTCCCTTTACACAAGGGAGGCTTGCGCACGCCGCTGAATACAGAAAGCATCCGCTTTTCCACCTCATCCGACGCGGCGAGTGTGAGCAAGGGGAGAGTGACACCTCATCCGACACGGCGTAAAGCCGCGTCACCTTCCCCTTGAGGGGAAGGCTTGCGAGGATTCTGCGCTGTTTCAGGAGGGGGACATTTTTACGAAGCGGGTGGAGATGATCCCCCGCTTTTTGTTATGGTGGAGAAAAGATTATTTGTGGGGGGACGACGATGGGAAGAAAACGCAAAGAAGCACCGGAGGAGCTGGCGCGCGAGGTTGCGACGGTACCGAAAGAGATAGAGCAGGACGCTGGCGCGCCGGGCGGGATGCCGGACGAGCGCACGGGAGACATGGCTGACCAGATGGCACCCGCCGAGAGAGCGGGCACACGCGGCAGGGGGGTGCGGATGGTGGAGCAGGTTGCTGCCCCCGCACCGACACCGGGGCGCATCGGCAAGGAAGAGGTGCAAAAGGCGCGGGACACGCTGCTGAAATACAAAAGCGGCAAGGCGCATCTAGAGCATCGCATCATTGAAAATGAGCAGTGGTGGAAGCTGCGGCACTGGGAGCAGATACGCAAGGGACAGCCGCAGCGGGAGATCGAGCCCACCTCGGCATGGCTGTTCAACTCGATCGCCAACAAGCACGCCGACGCGATGGACAACTATCCGGAGCCGTCGGTGCTGCCGCGCGAAGAGGGCGACCGGCAGGATGCGCAATCGCTGAGCAGCATTTTGCCGGTGATCTTGGAGCAAAACCAGTACGAGCAGACTTATTCCGATGCCTGGTGGTACAAGCTGAAAACCGGCACCGGTGTGAAAGGCGTGTTTTGGGACAAGACCAAATACGGCGGACTGGGCGATGTGGCAGTGGAAAAGGTGGATTTGCTGAGTCTGTTTTGGGAGCCGGGGGTGACCGATATTCAGCGGTCGCAAAACCTGTTTCATGTGCAGCTGGTGAACAACGAGGTGCTGGAGGGACGGTACCCGCAGCTGAAAGGCAAACTGGGCACCCCCAGCATCGAGGTGGCGCAGTATATTTACGACGACACGGTGGACACCGCGGACAAGTCGGCGGTGGTGGACTGGTACTATAAGCTGTGGGACGGCACACGGCAGGTGCTGCATTATGTGCAGTTTGTGGACGACGAGGTGCTGTATGCCAGCGAAAACGAGGACGCGTATCGCGAACGCGGCTTTTACGACCACGGGCAATACCCGTTCGTGTTTGATGTGCTGTTCACCGAGGAGGGGTCGCCCGCGGGGTTCGGGTATATTGACGTGATGAAGGACACCCAGATGTATATTGACAAGCTGGGGCAGGCGACCATGAAATCGGCGTTGATGGCGAGCCGCAAGCGGTATTTTGTGCGGGCGGAGGGTACCGTGAACGAAGAGGAATTCGCCGACTGGAACAACGAGCTGATTCATGTGCAGGGCGGCTTGGGGGAGGATTCCATTCGCGAGCTGCCGCCCAACCCGATCGCCAGCATCAATGTGCAGATGATGCAGTTGAAGATCGACGAGCTAAAGGAGACCAGCGGCAACCGCGACTTTTCGCAGGGCGGCACCAATAGTGGTGTGACCGCCGCCAGCGCGATCGCCGCGTTGCAGGAGGCGGGCAGCAAGCTCAGCCGCGATATGCTGAAATCCAGCTACCGGGCGTTTGTGCAGGAGTGTTACCTGATCTTGGAGCTGATCCGGCAGTTTTACGACGAGCCGCGGCAGTTCCGCATTACCGGCGCGATGGGGCAGGAGGAATTTGTATCGTACAGCAACAGCGGTATTCAGCCGACCCCGCAGGACAGCATGTACGGCGTGGATATGGGGATGCGGATGCCGGTGTTCGACATCAAGGTGCGGGCGCAGAAAGCCAACGCGTTTTCGCGGGTGTCGCAAAACGAGATGGCCAAAGAGTTTTACGGGATGGGCTTTTTCAACCCGCAATATGCCGACCAGGCGCTCGGGTGCATGGAGATGATGGACTTCGAGGGCAAGGACGCGGTGATGCAGCGGGTGGCACAAAACGGCACGATGTTTGACCAGTTGCAGCAGATGCAGGCGCAGATGATGCAGATGGCGACGGTGATGCAGGCGGCGGGGCTGGTGCCCCCGATTACCGGAGCGGGCGCGGCACAGGCAGCGGCACCCGCCACCGCCGGCGGGGATGACCCGATGAGCCGGGCGGTCGCAGACAGTGCGGCGGTGCAGCCGGACACGGCACGCAACCGCGCAATGGGTCAATAATGGTACACCAAAGGAGGCGGCAAGATGACCACGATCACACACATGCGGCAGGGCACGCGCCACACGCTGACGGCGGTGGGGCACGCGGGATACGCGCCCGCCGGGCAGGATGTGGTGTGCGCGGCGGTATCGACGCTGCTGTGCACGCTGAACGCTTGCTTGCAGGAGGCGTATGACCGCGCGCAGATAGAGCATTTTTCGGCGGAGATGGGCAGCGGCGACACGCTGCTATGCTGGGAGGATACCGGCGAGGACGGCGGGGCGTGGGATACCATCAGGTGCGGGCTGCGGCTGGTGAGCGGGCATTACCCGGCGTATGTACAATACAAGGAGGAGAGCGTATGATACGACCGAATATGGGCGAGCTGACCCGCACGCAGCAGGTGATCAGCGCGTTTGGCGGTATTTGCCGCACCGAGGAGATTCAGCCGAACCAGTTTGCGGATATGCAGGGGTTGACGGCGGATCATTACCCGGCGATGGCGGTGCGCGGGGAACGCGGCGAGGTGGCACAGGCGGAGAACCTGGGGCAGCGGATGACCGGCGAGACTGGCGTATACGATGTGGACAAGCCGCTGGCGCTGGTGGGACGCGACGAGCTTTGGCAGCTGCTGGCGTGCCAAAAGGGAACGGACAGCGAGACCGACGACCAGACGGTGGAAATGCGGCTGATGCGCGGGGAATGGTGGTGGCGCAAAGGCAAGCAATCGAGCGACAACAAAACCGGCGAGGTGCCGCTGCTGACCATGCCGGTGGGGGCGCGTCCGGTGATGGTATCCATGGGAGCGCAGGTGGTGGTGTTTCCGTCCAAGGTGGCGTTCAACACCAGCGACGGCACGCTGACCCGGTTGGAAAACACAACGACGGTGTATCCGACCAAGGAGAAATACGGGTATTGCCGGTTGAGCGATGCGGGGGCGGTGGATATCAACTATACCACCGGCGCGACCGCCCCGAGCGACCCGCAAGGCGGCGCCTACTGGATGGATACCACCAGCATGACGCTCAAGCAATACGACGCCACCGACAAAAAGTGGGTGGCGGTGACCACCACCTACGTCAAGATCGCACAGCAGGGCATCGGCAAGGGATTTGCGGTGTACGACGGGGTGACCATTACCGGTGCGAAATACGGGCTGGACGGCGACACGGTGCTGTGGGATGTGGCAGATGACTACATTGTGATCACCGGGCTGCTGGGCAGCGAGGGGTCGGCGAGCGGCGCAGTGACGGTCAAGCGGGTGGTGCCGGATATGGATTTTGTGGTGGAGATGGGCAACCGGCTTTGGGGGTGCAGCTCGGCGAAACACGAAATCTATTGCAGCAAGCTGGGCGACCCCACCAACTGGAACTGCTTTATGGGGGTGGCAGGTGACAGCTACGCCGCGACGGTGGGCACGGCGGGAGATTTTACCGGCGCGAGCGCTTACGGCAGCTCGGTGCTGTTTTTCAAAGAGGGGCTGATCCACAAGGTATATGGTTCCAAGCCATCCAATTTTCAGATTTCGACCGTGCACGCGCCGGGAGTGCAAAAGGGCAGTGACCAGAGCTTGGCGCTGGTGGAAGAGGTGCTGTATTACAAAGGCGTGGGCGGGGTGTACGCTTACGACGGGAATATGCCGCAGCGCATTTCGGAGGATTTGGGCAGCGGGATGTACCAAGGAGCGGTAGGCGGTCGATGGGATCACCGGTATGTGATCTCGATGCAGGAGCTTTACGGCTGGTGGCATATGTTTGTGTTTGACCCGCGGCGGGGTTGCTGGCACCGGCAGGACGACACGCAGATGATCTGCTGCGCTGATGTGGGCGAGGAGCTGTATTATTACCGCCAAAACGCGGACGGGAAATACCGGCTGATCAGCATGGGCGACAGCACAGGGTATGCACCGCGCGGGAGCGCCAGCGGAAACTATCGCGCAGAGCATCAGGTATCGGGGCCGGTGGCATGGTATGCCGAGACCGGCGACATCGACGCGACCACGATGGACAATTTGACGGTATCGCAGATTCGGCTGCGGATGGAGATCGCGGCGCGCAGCCGGGTGCGGGTGCTGCTGCGATACGACGACGAGATGGCATGGCAGGAGGTTTGGGGCAGTGCCGGTGCCAGCCGCCGGGCGATGACGCTGCCGCTGGTGCCGCGCCGCTGCGGCAAGATGCGGCTGCGGCTGGAGGGCACCGGCGATTGCCGGTTGTACGCCATGATCTTGATTATGGAGCAGGGGAGTGAGCTGCGTGGCAGTTTATAACAACGGGCGGTTTTCCGGCGGGGATATGAGTGCGATGGCGAAGTATCTCAACCAGATGAACGACCAGCTGGAATTTGTGCTGGGGAATCTGGACAGCGAAAACATGACCGGCGATTACAACCAGCAGCTGCAATATGTGCAGGATGCGGCGCGCAGCGCGTCGCGGCAGGTGCGCGGGATGGAAGAGAGCAGCCAGAGCATTTGGGAAGCGGTGGCGGCGGCGCAGCGCGCGGAAGAGGCGGTGAACGCGATGGTGCAGCAGGTGAACACGATGCTGCAAAACCACCAGATCCCCGCCAAAGCGTCCGCCACATGGAACGGGACGCGGTTTGAGGCGACCTATCCCGTGGAGGTGGAAGCCGGGCAGCTGTTGTCGTTGCAGGTGGACGATATGGGCGGCGCGGTGGAGCAGGTGCGGGTGTATCCGGTGGGCGGCGGTGCCGAGGCGGTGGTGGACAGTGCCGGACAGGCGGTGGGCACCTTGTCCGCCGGGTGGCACACGCTGTTGTATCGCGGGTACGGTGTCGGGATGGTGCTGCTGGGGTGAGGGAGCGCGGTTGTAGTGGGATGTGACAATCCCTCCGACACGACCTTTGGTCGTGCCACCTCCCTTTACACAAGGGAGGCTTGTGCTCGCCGGTTTTTTGTGTGGGGCTTTGACACCTCATCCACCGCCGTTCGGCGGCCCCCTTTTTCTCCCGAAGACGGGCCCCTTTTGTCGGCGCTGCCGACATTTCCCCCGCGCGCGGGGGAATTACCTCAAGGGGAAGGCTTGAGAAGTTTCTACGGGTGTTCAGGCAAGGGGAAGGATGGCGCACGGCGGGGAAAATACATTGTTTCGAGGGGGAGAGCCTCGGAGATGGCAAGATGAAATATTGGGAAATAAAAACGCCCTATCCTGTGTAAACAGAATAGGGCTTATTGCTTTGGTATTGGTCAATTGTTTGGCATAAAAACGGGGGGAGTGATAATAGGGGGTTGACCGCCGGACGAAGTGATAGCAGCGATGATATGTGAGGCGCGGCTCATGATATTGCTTAAATATGCATTTTCATGTTCGGTAAATTCCTTTGACCAATCGATTGTCAACGCGGAAGGGTCGACATCCTCTTTGAAAGGAATACTTAGTGTGTATTTGACAGAAACGGTATACAGAGCAGCCGGAATGAACGACATGGTACGGGTGACTATTATATGCAGTGTGCCATCCACAATATCAGACGATAGATCGTCCGAAATATTCAATTCCAGTTCTGTACCGCCTTCCGGTTTCACCAGATCATAGTGAACATTATATAACGCGAATTGATACTCGTCTTTCAAATAATCAAGAAACATAGATCATTCTCCTTTGGGGTAAAATGTTCCAATTGCTGGATTGTGTGTTTGCCGAATTGTATACGGTACAGGGGTGGCTGCACGCGTTGGCAGAGGCGGTCGAAACAGCTTTCCATATTTTGTCGAGTGTGGATTTGGAAAAATTGTTTAGGTATTCATCAATGGCGAAGGCGACCGTTTTGTTGAGTGTCATGCCCGTTCGCAAAGTGTTCATGACCAGTTGCTTGTGCAACATGGGGCTGATGCGCACATTAAAATTGCCGCTATATGCTTTATTTGGCTCTTGGTCTAATTCTTGGCACATCTGCAAATAGTCGTCTACTGCCGCTTGAAATTCTTTTTCAATGTCCTTGGCGGATTCGCTTTCAAAGGTAACCAGATCGTTGATCCCTTCGATTTTTCCATGGAGAACCATATCCTCGGCGCTGTATTCGATTACGGTAGAATATCCCTTGTACTCTAGCAGATTTTCTCTCATATTGCTCCCACCATTTCCAGATTGTTTTTAAGGTCGCGGACACTATACAGTTTCATTTCGTTGCCGGGATGCGGTTTATGAAGATCTATTTTGTGGGTACCTTTGATGAATATTACACGCGAACCAGAGGTTTTCCCTTTATTATATTCTTCATATCCCAATTGTTGCAGCAAGCTTTTGGCTTCTGTATAAGTATAGTCCCTTGGTAAAGACTTTAACCGCTCAATTGCCTTTTCCAGTTGTTTACCCAATCCAGCACCACCTTTGCAACTACTGCTTAGTTGCAAATATATTGTACACAAACGGATACACATTGTCAAGAAAAGTTCTCGAAAAAATTGCCGCCATTACCTTGAAATACAAGCGATGGAGAGGGATTGACAGTGGTGAGAGGGCGTTGGAGGAGTGTATACACAGCGGCACCAAAAGGAATTGACAGGACGGGTGGAGATTTCTGCCCGTCTTTTGTTATGGTGGGGATAGACAAACAAAGAGGAGGAGCAGACCATGGCGATAAAATTGACCGATATAGAAAAACAGCTGAACGGGTTGAAAGCACCGAACAGCTACCAGACGGATAAAACGCTGCAAAACCAGATTGCGGCGGCGGAAAACAACGTGTTGAACCGCAAGGAGTTTTCCTACGACTTTAACACCGACCCGTTTTACCAGAATTACAAAGACCAGTATGTGCGCGGGGGCAAGATGGCGATGCTGGACACGCAGGCGGGCGCGGCGGCGCTTTCCGGCGGATACGGCAACTCGTACGCCGCGACGGCGGGGAACCAGGCGTATCAGCAGTATTTGTCGCAGCTGAACAATGTGATCCCGGAGCTGTACGACGCGGCATACAACCGTTACCAAAACGACCTTGCCCAAAAGCGCGCTGACCTTAGCATGCTGATGGACAAGGAGAACCAGAATTACAGCCGGTACCGCGACACGGTGGGGGATTACAACACCAACCGCGACTATTACACCGGGTTGTATACCAACACGCGCGACTACGAATGGAACGACGCCAAAGACAAGCGCGACTACGCCTATCAGGTGGCACAGGACAAGATTGCCAACCAGTTGCAGCGGGATCAGCTTAACGAAACCATTCGTGCCAACAAGGCCAGCGAAAAAATCAACAGCGCCAAAGCCTATTCGTCTTCGTCGTCTTCTTCATCCAAGAAGACCAGTATTCCGACCTACATTACCAGCGATATGAACGAGTATTTAAGCGACGACAGCGCGTCGCTCACGGATATTAAAAAATATTTAAGCACCCAATACGACGCGGGGGCGATCACGGAGGATCAGATGGTACAGCTGTACGCACGCGCCACTTCCAAAAAAGGCAGCACCGACAGCGAGGACGATGACGGACCGTTGACATGGAAGCAGGTGGTGCAGGAAACGGGGAACACCTCGATTCGCACCAGAAGTGAATTTTCGCGTGGAAACAACAGCGATTTGAAAAAATACGGCACATACGACCAGTATTTGCAGGCGATGCGGAAGAAATACAAGAAATAAGAAATGAGCAGCCGAGGAGGGTTGGCAATATGAACGGATATGATATTTTGGACGCTTACGACAAAAAGCGCCGCCAGAGCAGAGAAACCAGCCAGACCGAAAACGAGCAAACGGCCACACGCGGAGAAGAGCTGCTGAACGAATATGACAGACAGCTCCGGAAGCAGGCGGCTGCCCGCACATCGGGCAAAATGCAAACCTATTTGAAGCAGTGGTACAACGACAGCAAGGGAGTATCCGGTGCTTACAGCGACTGGCAAAAAAATGGCGGTGCCGGGCAATCGGATAAGGATACCGACAGCGCGTATACCACGGCGGCAGATAGACAGGAGGATTTGCTTACCCAGGCGGATTGGTTAAAGACCCGATTAAAACGGGATGCCGATGTGTACGGTCAGGACGAGGTGGACAAGATCATCCAGGGAATCGACGGAATATTGGCGCAGAACACGGCGGCGCTGGATGCCTTTCGGGATAATAAGCAGAACGCCAGTGCTTATCGCGAGACAAAAGAATCGGCAAAGACGCAAGGGCTGGAGGTTGCCGATCCATACACCTTTTATTGGAACAAGAAAAACGGGAATAAGGCGATGGAGCAATGGGACAGCTATGCCGACTATTTGGGAGCGGTTCAGGAGAATACTTTCCAAAAAGGGGCATATTCTCTTGCCAAAAGCAAAACGCAGGAACAGCTGGAGAATGCGCTTTCCCAGGCGGAGGATACTTTTCGGGAGAATGTCCGACAAGAGGGGAAGCTGATGCAGGATATTGCGGCAATCAAAGCCGACCCGTATGCGGACAAGTCGAAGGTTTCCACGCTGGAAAAACAGCTGGAACAGGTGAAAAGTGCAATTGAACAAGCGCGCAGCGACAAAAAGACGATCAGCCAAAGCATGGAATATCGCAAGTCAATCGATATAGACAACACCCGGACGAAGAGCGCCACACAAGCGATTGAAAAGGCGTTTGCCCCCGTGACAAACGAGGATGTGGACGCGGCAAAGGCAGCGTTGGAGGATGCGAAAAAACGCGCCGCCTCCCGCAACGCACAGGAGAGCATACAGGCGCAGAAAGAGATTCCCACACTGCAGGAGGAATACAGCCGCTTATATAACGCTTACGAGGATTACAAGGCCGAGGGGGACAGCGAAAGGCAGAAGATGCTGGCGCTTTCGGACGAGGACAAGGTGGCGTATGCCTATTCCAAAGACAGCCCGATGTTTCAGGCGGATATGGATTATTTGGGGCGTTCCGGCTGGGGCGCCGGCAAACAGGTCGGGTATTTGGTGCAAAAGGGATACAGCTGGCAGGATATTGAAACCATGGCGCAGCAGATGAGCGCCCAAAGCGGCGACCGGTACCAAAACAAGAACGAGCTGCTCGCTTATGTGAACCAGACAAACGCATCGGATGCCAAGGCGGAGATGATGCAGGAGCTATATGGCGACAGCTTTTTGGCCAAAGCGGCGGGAACGGTAGCCTCTGTGCCGCTGAATTTGGTGGGCGGTGTGGTCGCATTCGGAGAGGATACCGCCAGCCAATTGCTGGGAGACGGATTGGACACCGGGCGTTCGGTGGGACACTTTTTGCTGGATGTGGGAGACACGGCAAGGGGCGGTGTTTCCGCCGGTATTGACAACAATTTTGGCCGGTTTATCTATGATTCCATGATGAGTACGGTGGATTCGGCGGCGGCGATCAGTGTGGGAGCCGCGACCGGTATGCCGGATTTGACGTTGGCGATTATGGGCAGCGGGTCGGCGGCGCGCGCCATACAGGAAGGAAAAGACCGCGGGCTTTCGGACGAGGCGGCGTATACCACCGGATTGCTGGCGGGTATGGCCGAGGTGGCTTTTGAAAAAATCAGTCTGGAAAATTTGTCCGAGGTTAAGAAGCTTCTGGATTCGCCCGCCTCAACCGTGGAGGCGAAGATCAAGAAGGCGTTGACGCAGATGGGGGTAGAGGGTAGCGAAGAGGTTTTTACCGACCTTGCCAACGCCATTTCCGACCAGATCGTGAACGGGAATCAGTCGGCGCTGATGCAAAGCATTGACGACAGTATGGCACAGGGGATGACCGAATCCGAAGCAATCGGGCAAGCGATGAAGGACTTTGCGGCGCAGATTGGCACATCGTTTTTAGGCGGTGCTTTTTCCGGCGGCGTTTTTTCGGCGGGGGCAAATGTCATCAGCCGGGTGCAGCGGCGTGGAGTGACCAAAGCACAAGGCGCTATCTTAAATTACAGCGGAATGGCTCCGGCGGCGGCGCAGTTTACGCTGGAATATGTTCCGGAGAATAGCCGCGCTTACGAACAGGCGCAAAAGATTTTGGAGAAAGCCAACAACGGCGGCACGCTGTTAGCGCGCGAAACGGGCACGATGTTCCGCAGCGGTGTGGAAGCCTATGCCAAACAGACCGGCAGCGAGCTTTCGGGGGCGTTGACCCAAAGCGGGTTGCGCCAGACCGATGCCAAGGCGATCGCCGACCGGTTGATGAATGGCGAGGAGTTGTCTATTTCCCAGGCAGACAGAGTACGCCGCAGGGATGGTGCGCGGGCGGCTGTGGAGCAGGTGATGGGGATTGAAATCGACCGGAACGCAGACGCGGCGGACGTGGCCACGGCGCTGCAGCAAGCGGCGGATACGGCGTTTTCGATGGATAATCTTATCGGCAGATACTACGACGGAGCACAGTTGGGCGCAGACGCGGCAAATGGCGACGTTTCCACAGCGGCAGGGGAAGAGATAGTCCCCTCCTTTGACGCGGCGCAGACGGGCGCACAGAGCAAAACGGACGGCTTTCGGCTGTCGGACGGGCACGAGGCAACCATTTGGTCGACGGGAGAGCCGGTCACGGTGACCGGTATTGCCGAAATGACAGATGGGGGCATGGTGATGGCGCTGTCGGACGGCACGACCATGCCGCTTGCCGATTTGGAGATTGCCGACACGGGGCTTTCGGCGATGTTGTCGGCGGCACAGGCGTATACCAAGACAACGAAACAGGCGCGGGCGTTTGTGTCGGGATATAACGGCACGATACCGGTGGAGCAATATCAAACCGGATTTGAATATGCACGTTCCCGCGCGGCGACCGGAGTGGGCGCTGCACAGGTGGCACAGGAGCTTGGCGTTCGCGCACAACAGATGGGCACCCGCGCGGTGCAGAATGCGGTTGCGGTTGGCGCAAACGAAAAAAGCGCCGCCGAAAAGGGAGACGCAACTATCCAAAATAGCAGCACCCGTAACACCACCATGGAAAAAGACAAGGCATGGCTGCGGGAAGAAACGGAACGAGTAACCAGCGGGCAGACGGCACAGGAAATTCAGCAGGAGAAAGAGAAGACGAGCGGTTCCGCTTTGCAGGAAGATGTTAAGGCCGCCAAAAAGGTAGCGGCGAAGACACCGGAAAAGACCAGTGCGCGGCACCAGTATGTGCCGGTGGATGCCGACACGCGGCAGCAGCTGCAGGAGGCAGGCGTAAACGGGCGCGCCATCAACAAGATAGACAAGCTGGCAAAGGCGCTGAACCGGCAGGTGATCTTGTATTACGAAGAGGGAACGACGGTCAACGGATACGAAAAGGACGGCGTTTTGTACATCAATATGGCGCGCAAGGCCAGCCGGTATTATACGGTGCTGGGGCACGAGATGACCCACAGCTTGGAGCGTTCAAAGCTGTACGGGTCCTTGCAGAGCTATCTGCTTGGCAGCGAGCTGTTGAAGGATTGGTTGAAGAAAAACGGCTTTGCCGATTTGGAAGAGGCGGTGCAGGATCGGATCGCGTTGTACAAAGAAAACGGTCAGACGCTGAGCGAGACCGGAGCAAAACGGGATATTGTTGCGGATTTGTGCGGGGAATATCTGATACAGGGTCGATATGACAACGCGATGAAGCTGCGGGTATACAGCAGCCGGCTGTTCACGGCGGTGCGCAACTTTGTGGAGAGCGTGTTTAACAAGCTGGCGAATCGGTTTGGGCACGGAGACGCCATGACCAAGCAGCTGCGCACGACACGGGATTTGTATCGCCGGGTGATGCTTGACGCGGAAAAGGCGGAGAAGCAGGGGGACGGCCAGAACCATTCTATCGACACCAGATTTTATGCACAACTGGATAATTGGGATGGGAAAAACACCAATATTGTTTTTACTGTTGGCAACACATCGAAAGCTCTGCAATCGGTAGGAATAAAGAACCAGGAGATACGGATGCGTTCCGGTATGATGCTGCAAAAGATGAGCAAGCATCCCGAAATGACGCTGGATGTTTTTCGTCAGATTCCTGCGATGTTGGAACATCCGGTGATCGTGCAGTTTTCGGATGCGATTGACCAGAAAACCGGCAAGCCGAAGTATGATAGCCGGATCACGGTGCTGGGAGAGCTGTATGCCGAGATGGATGTGGACGGCAAGACAGAAAGTCATCCGGTGCTGGTGTCGCTGGAATTGCTGCCGACCAACCAGAAAGGGACAACCATTTTGGACTTTTCGGTGGTGACCAGTGCGTATGCCAAGCAGGCATTGCAGAAATACATCAACGATAACAGTATTTTATACATTGAGCCAAACAAAAAAAGAACCGATGGCTGGCTCTCCCTGAATAGGCTCCAATTGCCGTTGGGGGAGAACCAGTACGGTTCTATAAGAAGAATAGCATATGACGGCCAAAAAGTCAAGGTGGAAAATTCCACCAAAAAAACAGCGATGCAGATCGCCATGGAAAAGGCCGGTGCTATCGATTCTTACGGTACTATTATATCCGAAGAGGACGAGAATCGTGCGCAGGAAAAGCATTCCTTTTCGCGGGAGCAGACACAGGCAGAGCTGACGCAGCAGTATCAGACCAAAGTGGATCAGATCCTCAATATGCAGGACACCACACCGAGCAGTGTCATCATCGGCTACACGCCGGAACTGTATCAGCAGCTCGGTATGCCCTCTCTGCCCTTCGTCATCGGCAGCGGCCACGTGTATTCCACCGCCAAGACCGAGTCCGAGGCCAAACAGGACGGCAACTTCCACAAGGGCACCCACTATCACGGATTGGGCGATGCCGCTGTAAAGAACATCTACAGCGCACTGCAAGACCCGGTGATGATTCTCGCCTCAAAGGACGTGAAGAAAACCGCCAGCCCGATGCGCAGCACCCACAGTGTGGTGGCCATCGTCGACGTGGGGCAGGCCGGGAAATCCCTGCTGCTGCCCATCGAGATCACCGCCGAGCGCACAGTCAACGGCGAACGCATGGACGTGAACGTGCTGTCCAGTGCTTACCAAAGAAACGTTTCGGAGCTGGTGCGGGAGGCTATCGCCCTCGAAAACAGCGGCGATGTCGGCATCTATTATGCAAAAAAAGAAGCCACCACCTTGATAGGCGCTGGGGTGCAATTCCCCATACGGCTTCAAGAAATGATAGCTTCTAATGCTATTATACGCAGCTTTGACCAAAAAGTCAACAGGAAAATTTCGGATGTCACACAATCTTTACAGTTCAAGCGCTGGTTCGGGGATTGGCAGAACCATCCGGAGAGAGCCAGCAAGGTTGTGGACGCGGACGGAAAGCCGCTGGTCATGTATCATGGGACGAAAGCGGAGAACGGTGATTTTACTGTGTTCGACTATAGCAAGGCGGTGAAAAAAGGAGGGCACGGGCTGAAAGCCTTAGGCAAGGGCAATTATTTCACGAGCAAACCGCTCGACGGCAGCGAAAGGTTCGGAAGCCGCGTCATCAAAGCCTATCTCAGCATCAAAAAACCGTTTGTTTACGATGCATCCAACGGAGATGCGGTATCTCTCGCGGAGCAGGTGGCTAAAAAGACGGGAGCCGACACCAAAGGGCTGAGCTACGAAGCGCTCCAACACAAAATGCGCGAGCTTGGCTATGACGGAGTTATTGAGTACAAGCGGGACGGTTCTCTTGGAATCGCCGTTACCTTCGACAGCACCCAAATCAAATCCGCCACCGACAACATCGGCACCTTCGACGGGAGCAACGCGGATATTCGGTATTCTCTTTCTGCGCGGGAGCAGATGGATGCGATGGTGGAGGAATACGGAGCGATACCGAAAGGCGAACATCCGAAAGCGGAGGTGCAGGTGCCGCAACAGACATCGGAAAACCGGAAGGTGCGGCGGTTTGTGCGGACGGTGCTGGAAAGCGGACATTTGAACGCCGAAATGGTGGAGGATGTGAACAAAGCAATTGTCAAAGAGGCGCTGTCGTATGTACCGACGACCAACGAGCAAGTGGTGCAGCGCGCCAAGGACAAGCTGAGCGCTTACGGCACCGAACGCGCGATGGGTTCTTTTTTGAGCGATATGGAAAACAAAGCGCCCACGGAGGACAGCTTTGCTTTGGGCGAGGTGCTGCTGTACACGGCTGCCAAGCACGAGGATGCCAAAACGGTGATGGAGCTGGTGGCGACACTGGCGGAGGCGGGAACGCGCACCGGTCGGGCGCTGCAGTCTATGCGGATGCTGAAAAAGATGCCGGGGCTTGGTCAGCTGCTATATGTGCAGCGGGTGGTTGATCGCTTAAATCAGGATATTGAGGTAAAGAACAGAGGGGTATCCGAGGAAAAGCGGGTGACGCCGATTGAAATCGACGAGAATTTGGCCACCGATCTGGCCGAAGCCAAGACGACGGAGGAATCGGAGCATATCGCGGATATGCTGCTTTGGGATATAGCGGAGCAGACCAAGAAAGCCACATGGGTGGACAAATGGAACGAATGGCGGTATATGGCGATGCTGGCCAACCCGCGCACCCATATACGCAACTTCATTGGTAACGCTCTGTTTTTGCCGGCGGTGCGGCTTAAAGACGCGATAGCGATTCCGTTGGAACGGGTATTGGTACAGCGATACGGCGGGCAGATGTCCAAGGCGTACCGGATTGACGAGGCTTACAAGGAGTATGCAAGAAGGAATTTTGACGACCCGGAAACGCAAAAGCTGCTGAGAGGCGGCGGCAAATACAACCCGGAGAATGTGATACAAGCGCGCCGGCAGGTGTTCAACACGGGGGCGTTGGAAACGCTGCGGCGAAAAAACAGCGATTGGCTCGAACGGGAAGACACGCTCTTTTTGAAACGCCATTATATCCACGCGATGGCCGGGTATTTACAAGCCAACGGAATCGATATCGATGCGTTGGCGCAGGATAGGAGCCAGATGACGGCGCAGCAACGGCGAACGATCGCGGCGGCAGAGGAGTATGCGGCGCAGGAGGCCAGAAAAGCGACATATCGGGACGCTTCGGAAATTGCCAACTGGATCTATGATCTGTCGAAAAAAAATACATTTGCCAAGATCATGGTGGAGGGTGTGATCCCCTTTAAGAAAACGCCCATCAACATATTGAAACGCGGGGTGGAGTACAGCCCGGCGGGGCTGTTGTATTCGCTGGCAACGGGATTCAAAAAGGTGCGCTCCGGTCAGATCACGGCGGCAGCCTTTGTGGATGGGATTGCTTCCGGACTTAGCGGAACGATTGTGATGGCGTTAGGTATGCTTCTGCAGTCGATGGGTGTGTTGAGAGGCGGATGGGGCGACGACGAGAAAGAAAACGCTTTTGAGGCATTGCAGGGTGTGCAGCCGTATGCCTTGGAGCTGGGTGGCGTCTCGTATACCATTGACTGGGCGGCACCGATGACGATGCCGCTGTTTATGGGAGCCGAGCTCATGAAGGTGTTGAACGGTGAATATGAAAATGCCACGGTAGGAGATGTGACACAGGTGTTTTTCGGCGTCGCCGAACCGATGTTTGATATGTCGATGCTGGACGGGCTGAACAATATGCTGGAGCATATCAGCCACGCCGAGGGCGGAAACAAATTGACCGCTATAGCGGAAGAAGCGACTACCAGTTATTTTTCGCAGGCGGTGCCGACCATCTTCGGGCAAATCGCCAGAACGGTGGATGATACACGGAGGACGACATATGTTGACAAAAATTCTCCGCTTAACAAAAACACGCAATACTTTTTGCAGAAAATTCGCAACAAGATACCGGTCGTATCGTTGTTTTCGGAGCCGTATGTGGACGAATGGGGACGCGAGGAAGTGGAGGGCAATGTGCTTGTGCGGGCGTTCCAAAACTTTATCAGCCCCAGTTATATTTCCAAGCTGGAGAGCGACGATGCGGTGACACAGGAGCTGCAGCGGCTGTATGATGCCACCGGCGAAAGCAAGGTGTTTCCGAAAAAGATGGACAAATACATCAAGATCGACGGAGAACGAGTGGATTTGTCGGCAGAGGAATACACCGCGCTTTCCAAGAAATGCGGGTCGGCGGCCTACCAGATGTTAAGCAGTATTATAGGGTCGGCGGAGTACGCGCAGATGTCCGACGAGGACAAGCTCGCGGTGATACAGGATGTGTATTCGCTGGCGGGTGCGGTTGCCAAAGAGGCAGTATCGGAATACCAGGCGAGCGGATGGACAGGGTCGGCCATCGACATGAACCAAGAGACAGGGGTGGCGATGGAGGACTATGTGATAAGACGAGGGACGCAGCGCGCCGGGAAAGAGCAGGACGACGAACAGGAGAGCAGCAGCACCAGCCGTTTCCGCAAAAGCGATATGTGGATGGCGCTGGAGGGCGACGATGCAGACAGTGTGGCGGTGATTGTGGACAGCTTTGTGCAGGATGCGGCTGACAGCAAGGAGAAAAAGAAGATAATCAGCAGCATTAAAAGCAGCTTGACGGCGCATTACAAGCCGCTGTATCAGCAGGCCTATCTGGACGGTGACCAGGCACGCATGCAGGAGATCAAGCTGCTGCTGGATAAAGCGGTTTTGCGCAAATACGGTATCCGGTACAGCTTTAAGGACCATTACCAAAAATGGCAGCAGGAGGCGAAAGAAAAATAATGCACAGGGCGGGTGGAGAAATCCACCCGCTTTTTGCTATGCTGAAGAAAAAGGAGGGGATGACATGGCGGAAGCTGAACGGCTGCCGATGGCGGCGGTGCAGAATATTTTGCTGGATGTTGCCAAGGACGAAGAGCAGGTGCGGGTGAGTATAAGGCGGGGCGACGCGAACCGGTGGGTTTGGCGGTTTTGTCTGCTGGACGACGGGGTGCCGCTGGATCTGGCAGGGGTGGATGTGGCGTGTATCAGCATCCAAAAGCCGGACGGGACGCATATCTGGAACCCGTGCGTGATCAACGGCGATGTGATCGAATACACCGTCACCAGCGAGACGGTGAGTGTGGACGGGCAGCTGCACGGGCAGGTGGAGCTGTATGCCGGGGAGATGGATGCGCAGGGCAATCTGGTGCCGGAGACGCTGAAAACCGCGGCGTTCCGGGTGGTGGTGCTGGAAAATGTGTTTGGCGAGGATACGATCTCATCGAGCAACGAATACGATATGCTGACGCAGGCGGTCGCCGGTGTGGCGGCGCTGCAAAAGAAGTTCCCGGTGAAAACGGCGGATGTGGCGGACGGCGCGGTGACAGAGGCGAAGATTGCGGATGGAGCTGTGAGCGATGGTAAGATTGCGCAGGGGCTGCGCACCGGCATACTGCACACGATGTATGTGCATCGGCTGGGGAACGGCGCGGTGCTGTATTACAACTACACCGGTAACGACATGGACGACGTGTATGTGATGGCCAGACCCTTCGGCGGGGCAGCGCTGCAAACGACCGGATTGGATATGGACGCGGACGCGGTGATGCAAAACTATATCACCGACAGCGAGGCGTTTGGCGTGGTGGATGCCTGCGGGCAGACGCTGCGGTACAAAGACCTGCCGTTTTTCGGTGATGGTCAGTCGCGCGTTATTCTGAAGCTGGAAAGAGCCAACAGCCGGATGGTGGCTGTGGATGTTGAGCGGGGGTACACTATCCCCGACGGCGCGGTGACAACCAATAAGATTGGTGCGGGAGCAGTCACAGAGGGCAAGATTGCCGATGGCGCGGTCACAACGAATAAGCTGGGATATGAAGCGGTGACCAGCGGCAAGATCAATGGAGATGCGGTGGGTACCCATCATATGCAGGACGGGGCAGTTACGCCGAAAAAAACGAGCTTTGTGTCATCAGCGACTACCGGCAAGGCTGAACAAATCGTCAGCACAACTAATGACAATGGTGACAAGGTATGGACGCTGACAGATTCGTCTCGACAATATTATTGCTTTGACAGCGCGTGGGATGGCGGTGTGACTTGCAAGATTATGGACTACCACGATGCTACTGAGCCGAGTGCCGATGCCGGTACGGTAACTTATAACGGGCGTACATACAGGGTGCTAACTATTACGGGCACAGCACCAAGCATTACGATGGATATGTCATCTAGTGGATATGTGCAGGAGTTTTCGGTTATCTATTTTAGCGGGCTGACTATCCCCGATTTGATTTTGGATGAGGACAACCTTGCCGATAACTCCGTAACCATGCCGAAGTTGAGCGCGGATGTACGCGAGGCGCTGCAATCGGAGCCGGACCTGAGCAATTATTACACCAAGTCAGACACCGATGCCGCTATCCGTGACGCTATGTATACCGTGGTGGACGCGACAGCCAACAGCGACGGCACCTACAGTGCCAACGGTATCAAGTTATCCGTCTCCGGCGACCACGCGGTGGTTGGTGATGGCAGCGGTGACACAGCCAACGCGCTATGGATAACGCAAGAGCTGATTATCCCCGCGTATATCCGCATCCCAAGCGGCGAGGTGTACGCGGTGACGGAAATTGGCGCAAGCTCGTTGACTTGCAATGCACTGACGATGTCGTTTGAGTACAAAGAGGCGCGTGTGTATATCCCGCGCACGGTCAAAACATACGGTGCCAACTGCTTTGACCAATACTACGGCGACGCATCCGGTCATCTGCACATCGTCACAGACAGCCCGGTGCCGACCAGTGTATACGCCGCAGCGACAACCACGGTGTACAAGCTGTACGACCCGCTGGGCGTGGTTGACCTGGCAAGCAAGGCATCGGTCAAGGCGGTGGCTGACCAGATCGGCGACATCGACACGGCGCTGGACAGCATCATCGCGGTGCAAAACAATCTGATCGGGGGTACGACGGCATGAGCATAGCGGACAAACTGGCGACGATCGCCGCTAATGAGCAGCGGGTGTACGACGCCGGCAAAGCGGCGCAGGAAAAGGCGTTTTGGGACACATATCAAAGCAACGGCAGCCGCATCGGCTACCAAAGTGCTTTTGCCGGATATGGATGGACAAGCGCCACTTTTAAGCCGCGGCACAACATGGCGCCAAAGGATGCCTATATGATGTTTCGTGAATCACGTATATCTGGCGATTTGGTCAGTATTTTGCAGGGCTTGGGCGTGACACTGGATTTTAGCAATACGACCAATATGCCGTATCTGTTCCAAAATTCCATGTTTACGCGGATTGGGGTTGTGGACGCGAGCAAAGCGGCACATTTGACGGGCGTTTTCCTCAACATGCACAATCTGGTGACGATCGACAAGCTGATTGTGTCGGACACGGGGTCGGTGGCGTTTTCGGACACTTTTGGGACTTGCGAAAAGCTGCAAAACATAACCGTCGAGGGTGTGATCGGGCAAAATGTCAACCTGTCGTTGTGTCCGTTGCTGACACACGACAGCATCATCAACATCATCAGCTGTCTGCAAGACCTGACCGGCACAGGCAATACGCGGACGCTGACGCTGGGGGCGACCAATCTGGCAAAATTAACCGACGCGGAAAAAGCGGTGGCAACGAAAAAGGGGTGGACATTGGCATGATCGTATCAACGGTACAATTGCGTAAGCTGGTCGCCGACGATGGCATGACGCTGACCAACGGCGACAGCTACGGCAAGACCATCTATCTGGGGGTCAACGATAGCCCGGAAAACTGGCACGAGATCACTGACGCGGAGGCAGACGCTGCACAGGCGGCCGCCGAGGAAGCGGGAGGTGATGGGAATGGTTGAGGCGTTGGTTGCGGCAGCGGGGTCAATCTTGGTCGGTATACTGTCACTAGTCGGGGTGATCATCACCAACAGCCGCAGCAACAGCAAAATGCAGTCGGATATGCGCACGGCACAGGCGGTGACGGATGAACAAATCAAGGAGCTGACCCGCGAGGTGCGGATGCATAACGACTTTGCGCGGCGAATTCCAACGCTGGAGGAAAAAATCTCGGTCGCCAATCACCGGATCGCGGATCTGGAAGAATATCACAAACATTAAAAAGGGGGACTATGTTATGAAAACCAAGATCATCAAATGGGCAAAGGCTGCGGGCGTGCGCGCCATCAAGACGGTGGCGCAGACCGCCGTTGCCACCATCGGCACGGCTGCTGTGCTGGGCGATGTCAACTGGCTTGCGGTTGGTTCGGCGGCGGTGTTGGCCGGGGCGCTGTCGCTGTTGACCAGCGTGGCTGGGCTGCCGGAGCTGACGGACACAGACGAGGAGGGATGATATATGGTCAAGATCGTGCAAAATCTGGTGGACAAGTCCAAGTATAACCTAAAATGCCCCTACACCCTAAAACCGGAGTATGTGGTCATCCACAACACCGCCAACGATGCGTCTGCTGCCGCCGAGGTGGCGTATATGCGACGCAACGGTAGCGCGACATCGTTCCACTTTGCCGTGGACGACAAGGAGATTGTGCAGGGCATCCCGGAAAACCGCAACGCGTGGCACGCGGGCGACGGCAACGGCAAGGGAAACCGCAAGGGACTGTCGATCGAGATTTGTTACAGCAAGTCCGGCGGATCGCGATTCGACGCGGCGGAGCGCAATGCCGCCGAGCTGGCAGCGTCGCTGCTGCGCAAATATGGGCTGGGCATCGACAAACTGATTACCCACCGCGACTGCAACGGCAAATACTGCCCGCACCGCACACTGGATCGCGGGTGGGCGCGTTTTGTCGCGATGGTGCAGGGGCATATGGTCCCTGCTGCCAAACCGACAAGCAAGGACACCGCGCCGGTTGTGTCGTACAAGGTGCGCGCGGGCGGTAAGTGGCTGCCGGAGGTCAAGGGGCTGGCGGACTATGCCGGTGTGCCCGGCAAGCCGATCACCGATGTGGCGATCAAGGTCACCGGCGGCAGCGTCAAGTACCGCGTGCACATCAAAGGCGGCAAGTGGCTGCCGTATGTGACCGGATACAACACCGCCGACAGCGCCAACGGCTACGCCGGAAACGGGCAGACCATTGACGCGATTGAGATCAGATTCACGCCAGCCAAGGGAGGCAAGGCGCGCAAAGCCAAGTATCGCGTGTCGCCCGGTAAGGGCGGCTATTGGCCGTGGCAAACCAATGCGGACAAAGGCAAGGGCATGGACGGCTACGCCGGTGCGTTCGGCGTGGCGCTGGATCGGCTGCAAATTACAATTGAATAACAAAACATAAGACGGTGTTATAATACTGTGCAAAAACATAAGATGCCGTCTTATGAAACCACGCAAAACTAAAGGGGTAGGCTGCTACAATGGCGGTCTACCCCTTGTTTTTATTTACTGACTTTTTACTGACTTGCACCGCCAAAAAAGACGAATTTCAACGACTTGACCGCAACGAGAAAATAGCAAAAAACCCAGCAATCAAGCCGTTTTTAGCCTGACTACTGGTTTTTTCGACTGGTGGAGACGGAGGGATTCGAACCCTTGACCTCTCGGATGCGAACCGAACGCTCTACCAACTGAGCTACGCCCCCATGTGGAAACCACTTGGTCTATTCTATACGAAAAGTCGTGATTTGTCAAGAGGGAAATAAGATTTTTTTGAAATATCAGAAAATTGTGCCGGTCAGAGGAGAATTTTGCGTCCATTCGCACAATTTCGCCCTCATCAACACCGCCTCGGCGGGGTCGTGGCTGACCATGACAAAGGGGCGGTCGCCGTGTTCCCGCCGAATCACCTGCGCCACCGCGGCGGCACAGTCGTTGTCCAACCCGGTGAACGGCTCGTCCAGCACCAACAAATCCGCCTCGGCAGCGAGTGCCCGCGCAATCGCGACCCGCCGCTTCATACCGCCGCTGAGCGCCGCCGCCGCGTTGGTGGGCAGCGCCGCAATATCCACATCGCCGTTGGCGATTTTGTTCACCGCCAGATCGGGGGTGGTCACCGTTTCAAAGGTGTAGCGGTTGCGCGCTTCGCCGTTGTCCTGGTTTGCCCACAAATTGACCGCGCCCACACCGGTGGGGCCTTTGATGACCGCCATGCGGATGTCGATCGCTTCGTCGGACACCGCGGAGGACGACGCGCCGTCGTTGCTACTGGGCTTGTCACTTTTGGTGCAGCCGGTCAGCGATGTCGCCGCGAGCGCCGCGCCCACCAGCAGACAGCCGGCTCGTTTTATCCATTGCTTCATGATGCGTTACTCCTTTAATATAAGAATACTTTGCCAGTATAGCATATCCCATCCGGCGTTGCAAGCGGTCGGCGCGATTGACTTTTGCGGCGAAAAATGATAAGGTAATACCCGTTGCCAAGGATAGTTGAAAGGACGGATGACCCATGGATTATGCAAAGGAATCGCTCAAAAAGCATTACGAATGGCAGGGAAAGATCGAGGTTGTGTGCCGTGTGCCGATGCAAACGCGGGAGGATCTCTCGCTGGCGTATACCCCCGGCGTGGCGCAGCCTTGTTTGGAAATTCAAAAAGATGTCAATAAAAGCTACGAGCTGACCCGCCGCGCCAATCTGGTGGCGGTGGTGACCGACGGCACCGCGGTGCTGGGGCTCGGCGATATCGGCCCCGAAGCCGGCATGCCGGTGATGGAGGGCAAATGTGCGCTGTTCAAGGCGTTCGGAGATGTGGATGCGGTGCCGCTGTGCATCCGTTCCAAAGATGTGGACGAGATTGTCAACACCATCCGTCTGTTGGCGGGCAGCTTTGGCGGGATCAATCTGGAAGACATCGCCGCGCCCCGCTGCTTTGAAATCGAGCGGCGGCTGAAGGAATGCTGCGATATTCCGATTTTCCACGACGACCAGCACGGCACCGCCGTGGTGGTGCTGGCGGCGCTGATGAATGCGCTGCGGGTAACCGGCAAAAAGCTGGATGAGGTGCACTTGGTGCTCAACGGTGCCGGTTCGGCGGGTATCGCCATCACCAAGCTGCTGCTCGCTATGGGGCTGAAGCACGCGGTGCTGTGTGATCGCCAGGGCGCGATCTATGCCGGTGCCGAGGGGCTGACCCCCGCGCAGGAGGAGATTGCCAAAGTGACCAATTTGGAGGGCCGCCGCGGAAGTCTGGCGGATATGCTGGTGGGCGCCGATGTGTTTATCGGCGTGTCCGCGCCCGGTTGCGTCACGCCGGATATGGTCAAAACCATGAACGACAACCCGATCCTGTTCCCAATGGCCAACCCGGTGCCGGAGATCATGCCGGATCTCGCCAAAGAGGCGGGCGCGGCGGTGGTGGGCACCGGTCGCAGCGATTTTCCCAACCAGATCAACAATGTGCTGGCATTCCCCGGCATCTTTCGGGGGGCGCTGGATGTGCGCGCCAGCGATATCAACGATGCCATGAAGCTGGCGGCCGCCAAGGCGATCGCCGATTATGTTACCGATGAGCAGCTGTCGGCGGAATATATCATTCCCAGCGCGCTGGATCGCGCCGTGACCGCCGCCGTGGCGAAAGCGGTGGCGCAAGCCGCCCGCGACAGCGGTGTCGCGCGTATCTGATACCTGTAACAGTAAAAAAGCAGCGGGGGAAACCGTTTCCCCCGCTGCTTTTGCGTGTGGTTACATCTGCCGCTTGATTTGTTCCAGCGCCGCTTTTTCAATCCGGCTGACCTGTGCTTGCGAAATGCCGATCTCGCCGGACACCTCAATTTGGGTCATCCCCTTGAAAAACCGAAGATGCAGAATTTTCTTTTCGCGGTCGCTCAGCCCGTGGATCGCCTCTTTCAGCGCGATCTCGTCCAACCAGTTTCGGTCGTCGTTATGGTCGCCCACCTGATCCATCACATAAATGGTATCGCCGCCGTCGGCGTACACCGGCTCATACAGAGACACCGGCTCCACAATGGATTCCAGTGCCAGCACCACCTGCTCGCGCGGCAGCTCCAACCGGGCGGCGATCTCCTCCACTGTTGGCTCGCGCGATTGCTCAGCAGTCAGCTGTTCCTTCATCTGCATCGCTTTGTAAGCGGTATCCCGCATGGAGCGGCTGATGCGGATGCTGTTGTTGTCCCGCAGATAACGGCGAATCTCACCGATGATCATCGGCACCGCATAGGTAGAGAACCGCACATTCAAGCTCACATCAAAATTGTCAATGGATTTGATCAGCCCGATGCAGCCGACCTGAAACAGATCGTCCAGCTTTTCGCCGCGCTGGGTAAATCGCTGCACCACGCTCAGCACCAGCCGCAAATTGCCGTTGACCAGCTCTTCCCGCGCTCCCGGCTGCCCGGCGTGCATCTCCTGCAGCAAGCGCATTTTGTCGCTTTCGCTCAACACCTTCAGATCGGCGGTGTTCACCCCGCAAATTTCCACCTTGTTATACAAAGCCCCACCACGCCCTTTCCGCGTTTCTGCTATCAGTATGGGCAACGGCGGGGGTTGTCATACGCGCCGGCGGGCATATTTTGCCTGTCCGGTGCGTAATATGGAGGACAGGGGAGGTGTGCGTATGATTTGCCGGATAACCGATATGCACAGCAAAGAGGTCATCAATGTGTGCGACGGTCACCGCTTAGGGTGCGTGGACGATGTGGAGGTGGATACCTGCACCGCCCAGCTGGTGGCGATCGTGATTCGCGGACGACCCAAATGCTTTGGCTTGATGGGGCACGAAGAGGACATCACCATTTGCTGGCGCGAAATCGAGGTGATCGGGGAGGAAACCATTCTGGTGCGCCGCGAAAGCCCTTGCGGCCAGCCCGCGTGCCGCCGCGGACGTCGGCTGCTGGGCGGATTGTTCGGATAGCCCCGCCGCAGTTGTTGACACGCTAAGGCGGGAAGTGGACTAAATATGGCAGTGCTTTTGGATGGTCTGCCCGAAAGTTGCAGGAAAAATAATCAAAAATTTTGATTTGATTTTTATAGCCGGAAGTGGTATACTAAGAACATTAAAAAGGTTTGGGAGAGGGAAATCATTGGATAAGTTTGTTATTCAAGGGGGCTGCCGTCTCCGGGGCGATGTGGAGATCAGCGGCGCCAAAAACGCAGTAGTAGCGATTCTTCCGGCTGTGATACTTTCTGATGGCGTGTGCCATATTGATAATATACCGAATATTGCCGATGTTTCGACCGCGCTGGAAATCCTTTCGGGATTAGGGGCGGTGGTTCGTCGTGTCGATAAACACGCTGTCGAGATCGATCCCCGGAGCATATTCACCCATACCGTGCCGCACGATCTGGCACGGCATATGCGCGCATCGTATTATTTCATCGGCTCCTTGCTTGGCCGCTACGGCGAAGCGCGGGTGTCCATGCCGGGCGGCTGCAACTTCGGTGTGCGTCCGATCGACCAGCACCTCAAGGGCTTCAGCGCGCTGGGCGCGGTGGTGTCTCCGATGGAAAACGGTATGATCGAAGTGCAGACCGACCGCCTGGTCGGCAACTCGGTGTATCTCGACATGGTGTCGGTGGGCGCTACCATCAATATTATGCTGGCGGCGGTGCGTGCCAAAGGTACCACCATCATCGAAAACGCTGCCAAAGAACCGCATATCGTGGATCTCGCGAACTTCCTCAACTCGATGGGCGCGGACACCCGCGCCGCGCGGGTGCGCTTGAGCGAGAAAGAGAAGGCGACCCGCA
>ERZ839741.708-NODE-708-length-41006-cov-5.080950_pt1 | contig 41006 bp, 40 predicted proteins | sample MGYA00519880_ERZ839741 | MGnify/ENA primary metagenome ERZ839741 (study PRJEB31850, sample SAMEA3708851) | human gut metagenome | biome: human gut; feature: human-associated habitat; material: faeces | place: China | collected 2014 ...
ACGATGGACACCCTTGCCTTCGGCTATATCCTTCCCACTACCGGGTGGATTCGGGACTTTAACCCGTTAGAAACGTGCGCCGCTAGGCGCACACGACTCGGAAAGGGGAATCCCGCAAAAGGGATTCCCCTTTTTCGTCTCGCCAGCCACGGTTTGCGTCTTGACCGTCCATTTCCCAGCTTCCGCAGCGCTCTTAAAATCATACGGTTTACCTGCGTCGTTGGGACAATTGACGATGATTCATTGGGACGATTGACGGTAATTTATTGGGACGATTTTTCCTTATCCGCAGATGAGCGAAGCAGGCAATAAAATATCGAAAATGAGAACCTATGGGTTCTTTCAACTCATAGGCTAAACCGCCATTCAGAGCTTGAACTTCGCTTTTTCTGGCACACAGACAAACGAGGCTTTCGTTCTGGTTATCGACGTCCCGGTGCCGACGCAGGGCTTTTTTAAGTGCAAACAGTATGGTACAATAGTACTAGAGGTAGCACGGAGGTACGAAATGCAAAACAAAATCAAACTGGTCATGGATGATGAGAAAATCCTTCATGATGGAATTTATGATTTGAACTCGATCTATTCGATCATCGACGATCTATTGGTCAACAGGAAGGGGCTCCACAAGGACGGTAATTTTTACATTGACGACAATCCGGGTGACAGCGCCGGAGTAGGTATGACTTGTATATTTATACTTGCCGGTAAAAAATGGTTTCGGGAAAACGTGAAAGAGCTTTTCTGGTATCGGGATATCAGCCATTACAAGCTTGATCATAGATACAACGTTGAAAATGCCAAGAAAATAGTAATCGATACTTGGGAAGAGGAGCGCAAGGCAAACGGTCTTTCGATTGATCGGTAGGACGGCAGATGGATACGGACGGGTTTCGCAAGGCTCTGTTAGACCAAGGCGAAGTCCGTCAAGAAGTTGACCGACAACAAGATCGACGACAGCCCCCGCACTCCATCGGCCACGACCGACAAAGCCTTCCTCCTCAGCTCGACCGAGGTCTACGGAGACCTCCAGTCCGACGGCACCCAGTACGAGTACTACAAATCCAAGGACGTGACATCGTCGAACTATTCCGGGGCTTCATCGAGCTTTTATCGCTGGACTCGCTCCGTGGCCCAGTTCGGCGACAAGGAATTCCGCTGTATCTTTGGCGAAATGGGCTGGGGTCTCTGCGACGCGAGGGGCACCAACTGTGTGCTTCCCGCCTTCTGCTTCTAACCATACCTGTTTCCTTTCAGCCCCGCCCGAAAAGCGGGGCTTTTTCACATCAAAACGCATGGTATTGTGGTATAATCCTACTACATCAAAAAGACCGACGTACAAAAGGGGAAAGTGATACCGATGTTCGAGTATGAGCAGGAGACCTACGGCAGCAAGAGCCGTGAGAGGATTCGGGCGGCGGCGATGGCCCATACGGGAAAGAAGGGGAAGGTCTTTCTTCCTCCGACGCGCCGCCAGAAGGCTGAAGGTCTCGATAAGGTTGAGGTTGATGTCTGCTTCGAGTCGGCGAGCAGTAATTTTCTGGTCTGTTCGACGTTGCCGACGCGTAGGAACAAGCAGCATCGCATCACCGTGACGTATGCGCAGATCGCTAGTGGGGAAGTGAAATGGTAATCGATGAGACTGAGCTGGAGGGTCTGACCGAAGACCAGCAGGACGCCTACATTGCCCTGAAGGAGGGGCGTAACGTCTTCCTTTCCGGTAACGCCGGCACGGGCAAGAGCTATGTGCTCAACCGGTTCATCGATGACCTTGAGGCCCGTAGCGTTCCCTACACGGCGATGGCGCCGACGGGTATCGCGGCGCTCAACATGCACAATGGCTCGACCATCCACCGTACTCTTCAGGTGAGCGCCGGTGTATGCAACCCGTCCGAGAAGATTCGTCCCCGCAAGGTCCTGACGGTCGCGGAGGTCATCATCATCGATGAGATCTCGATGTGCCGCATCGACCTTTTCGATTACGTCATGCGCATGATCTCTGATGCCCAGGTCTCGTCCTGGCGAAAGCAGGTCGTGCTCGTCGGTGATTTCTTCCAGCTTCCCCCGGTCATCACGGAAGATGACCGTGCAATCCTCATGAAGCTGTACCCCGGCAATTTCGAGGGCTGGGCGTTTGAATCCGATTACTGGGATGGGTTCGACTTCGAGCCGCACATCCTGAAGAAGGTCGTGCGCCAGGACGATCCGGAGTACATCGGGAACCTGAATCTCGCGCGTAACGGCGACGAGTCATGCATCCCGTATTTCAACGAGCATTCCGTATCGGATCGCAAATACGCGCCCAAGGATGCCCTGTTCCTATGCTCGAACAACAGGCTTGCATCGAATATCAATACGGAGAGCGTGTCGGAGCTGAGCGGGAAGAAATACACCTATCAAGCCAGCGCGACGGGAAAGGTGAACAAGGGGGATCGCGCGGCCGACGATAAGATCACCCTATGCACCGGTGCCCGCGTCATGTCTCTCGTCAACGACCCCGAGGGTAAATATGTCAACGGCTCGCAGGGCACGGTCGTGAAATGCACCAAGACAAGCGTGACGGTCGCCTTTGATGCCAACCCTGACGAGCCGGTGAAGATTGAGGCTCACACGTGGAAGATCCTCAAATCGGTTGTCGAGGAGTTCGTTGACCCGAAGGGCAAAACGAAAAACAAGGTGACTTCCGACACGGTAGGCGAGTTCACGCAGATTCCCCTCAAGCTCGCTTACGCCATCACCATCCATAAATCCCAGGGCCTTACCTTCGATCGCTGCACCGTCCACACGAAGACCTTTGCCGCCGGGCAACTCTACGTAGGTCTGTCCCGCTGCTCCAACATCGAGGGGCTTACCATCTTCCCGAAGATGGAGAAGAACCGACTCCATGCGAGTCGCGAAGTCATTGACTTCTATGCGCGTATGGAGAAGAAGGCGAGTGAGGGTACAGTCCAACTGGAGTGCCCACAGCGGTTCAGCGAGCAGGTCAAGGCCTACATCGCCGACCTTCTGGAGAAGGAGAAGGCTGCCGAGAAGCAGGCCGCACCTGCCTGCTCATCTGCCGGGGAGGCTCTTCCATGGGAGCGCGAAGACGCACCCGGCAGGGGCTATCAATCCACGTGGAATCAGTTTTAGGGAAAGGTATTTCAATGCAAATCGAGACTGTCGCAAAAGAGGGGTTCCTGCCCGTCCGTGTTCACCCGACGGACGCCGGCGCCGATCTACGCGCCGATATTCCGGAGCCGGTGACGCTCCAGCCGCGTGAATCGACCTTTTTCAATACCGGAATCGAGGTCGCCATCCCTGAGGGCTATTTCGGTGCGTTGGCGATCCGCTCGAGCCTTGCCTGCAAGCACGGGCTGATGCTTGCGAACTCTCTTGGAATTATCGATTCGTGCTATCGGGGTCCCGTAAAGGCGAAGTTGGTGAACATCGGAAGGCGCCCATACACGATTAACCCCGGGGATCGTATCGCTCAATTGCTCATTATCCCATGCGTCCATGCAACGTTTGTCCAGGTTGATGAACTTCCTGAAAGCGATCGTGGGGCAGGCGGATTCGGCAGTACGGGCGCCCAGTAGGCAAATGGTTGAAATGACGGGCTTCTTTCAAGGAGCCCGTTTTGCTTGGCGAGAGGTGGATAGGTATATGGTGTTGAATCAAGTGAATACCGAGAAATCGGACAGTGGGGATAGCACACGCCCGTTGCGCATGCTTTCATACATCACTGCGGCAATGGTATCGATTTTCGTTGCGTGGTTTACGGGATATATCCGTACAGACGGGACGTTGGACACAGATGGTTGGTTCCTGTTGGCATCGGGACGTGAGATCGTACACAACGGGATTCCCTTCGAGAACCCGTGGTCGCTGGATCCCGGGCAGGGCATTATTGTCCAGCAATGGCTGCACGATGTATGGCTTTATGGCTGGTATTCCCTTGCGGGCTATACCGGTGTCGCCACATCGGTGGTGGTGCCGCTGGCGATAGCGGCCATCGCCTATTATTTTTTAATTGAAAGGCTGACGAGAGGTTGCCGGCACCAAGGGATCACTTGGCTGCTGTATACGGTCGGTTTCTTTCAGATGTTTACCTACATCTCGATACGGCCTACCTTGTGGTCTGCCGGCTGCCTGTTCGTGACGTTGAATATCCTCTTTGCATGGCGCGAGGACGGTAACATTCGGGCACTTTGGCTTCTTCCGGCAGTCACCTTGCTTCAGGTGAATCTTCAGGCGGCGATGTGGCCCCTATGTTTAGCGGCGTGCCTGTCTTTCCTTTTACCGGAAATAGGGGAACTGCATATCAAGACGTTTAAGACCGATATTGTCGCCTGGTACACCTATCGGATTCCTCTAGTGAGGGCATGTCTCTTGATGTGCATCGCCTCGCTTCTCAATCCCTACGGGTTCGGCGGGGCGCTCTACACAGTGCTTTCTATGGAAGCCGCGTCCTACGGCAATGTCATTAGCGAGATGCGTCCATTTATCTCAAGTCCGAATGATTCCTATGGCATCGTCTGCACGATGGTGTGTATCGTCATTCCCGTTGCCATCGCAATCATTAAAGGAAAGATTCCGAACATCGGCGTGCTTGCATTTTGGATTGCAGCGGTGGTGATGGGCGTTCTGAAAATCCGGTGTTTTTGGATTGCCTGGACGGTTTCGTTCGCCGTTTGCGCCTATCTATGCGGCATCGACAGAACCGGCATCGAACGCGAAGAAGAGGACATCGCGATACGGCTGATGCCCGTCCTGTTTATCGGAGTGCTGTTGGCGACCTCGGTTTTAAATGCCTCGAAAGAGGCCTGTTCTTCGGTTGGCACGACGGCGTCTGGGTGGTCGGCATTCGATCAAGAAATGGCACCGATTGTCGATGCACTAAAGGGTACGGATGCACGCATTTTCTCCAGCGACGATACCTTGATGAATTATTTTGAGTGGGAAGACATAAAGGTAAGCTACGATATGCGCCCCGAAATCTGGGCTAAGGCAATTGCCGGCGAGCGTACCCATGATGATTACAAGCGCTATGTCGATGTCGTGAATGCAAAAAGCTTCAAGACGCTTAATGATGGATATTGGGATGTGGCTATCATTCGAAAGGATGAGCAGCGACTATTTGAAAAAGAAGTTAGGGGAAGCGAGAAGATTGTAAGTACTTCCCGGTATTGTCTATACAGGCTGAAATGAGATCTGGGTTTGATTGCATTATATGGTAGTACCGTGGTATGATTGATTTTGTCAATCATACATAATGCAAAAGGGAGGTAGGGAAATATGATCTGGTTTACTAGCGATACCCATTTCGGGCATGAGAACGTGCTGAAGTTCACCGACCGCCCGTGGGAGACGATTTGGCAGATGAACGACGCCATCGTCGACAACATCAACGGCAGGGTTGCCGTGGACGACGAACTCTACATCCTGGGGGATTTCTCATTCAAGATGACCGCTCAGGACGCCTATGCCCTGCGCAAGCGGATCGCCTGCAGACGCATCCACCTCGTCCCGGGAAACCACGACAAGGACTGGACCCAGCCGGCGGTCGCTGGCGCCTTCACCGTGGAGCCGCCGATCTGCGTGCTCAAGATCGACGGGCAGAAGATCGTCCTGTGCCATTACCCCATGGCCGACTGGCAGGGCATGAGCCATGGATCGTGGCACCTCCACGGACACATCCACAGCAGCGGCGGCGCGTACAACGAGTTCAACCGCAAGCAGGGCCTTCTGCGCTACGACGTCGGTTGCGATGCCAACGGGCACTCCCCGGTGAGCCTCGACGAGCTGAGGAAATGGTTCGCCGGAGTCGACGAGCCGTGCGGCCGGGTGAAATGGCCGTGGTGGGTCAACGAGACCGGCGACAGGCAGGTCGAGCGCGAGCTGGCGGCGTACAAGAGGAAAGAGCAATCGTAATAGACAGAAAGAAGCCCCGGTAGACAACCGGGGCTTTGTCAAAGGATGCCGCTGCGCGGGTTACATCATGTAATGTGAGGGGGTATTTGCGATAAACCAAATTCCGCAGCGGTGAAAAAATGTCTGTACAGAATGCCAGACCCATTACAGATCGGAATGAAAAAGAGAAGAAATTTACCGATCTCACAAACAAACACGATCTGGATAAGAGATATGCAAAGAATTGCCGTGGCTCTTTTTTAAATTGTGTACTTTTAGGGGTATCGGCAGGGTGATTCGCAAGCGCTTGCGAATTTAGAGAGGGGAGAACGGTGGCGAGCGTAAAGGAAAGTGATCTCGATTGTCTGTTGAAATTGATGGTCAAGATCAAGCTAATTGAACGGCATGGTGGTGACGCGAGTACAGAGCGCCGGTGGTTGCGCTACCAAATCGTTGAAAGCTGCCAGGCGAATTGCTGCACGAGAGATGAATTGATGGATCAGGTTCGGGCTGTATACGATATGCGTTATCCGGATGGACTTTTTGTCAGCCACACAACCCAATAGGTACACGAAAACAAGCCTTAAAGTTTTTCAGCAAGAATCGGATCAAGTTTGTTCTTGATACAGGTGATTGACAGATCGTATTTACCGTTCAGATGCGAAACAACAGGCAGCGACATCAGATGTGGAACTTTCACTCCGCCGATGCATGCGGCCTGTAGTTTCTGAAAAACGGTTTCGGATTCAACCATTAGACACCATTCCTTTAATCCTGGTCTTCTGATTACATCTTGTTTTCGAACGCCTTGATGAACTTTTCGATGTCATCAGGTGAGACAGACGAATCGACATGAGCGTTCCGCGGCGGTGAGGAGTGCCCGAAGAAAAGCACCTTGAGGCCGTGGAAGACTGCCATGATCCCACGGATGATGAGCATGATGATGCAGCCGACGAGCCCGAGCACACAGCAGATCAAATCGAAGATCGCACCGACGAAGCCCGGACCGTACCGAACGATGAAGATCAAGATCCTTAAGATCAGAGTGAGAATCGGCGGACCGAGTATAAAAAGTAAAAGCCATTCCATTTGAATTCCTCCAATACAATTAAGTCTAGTTCTATACACTTATATTATAGCACTTTGGTATTAGAAAAGAAAGTCAACCAGAAATTCAAAGATCATACAGAAAGGAATAGGCGGCCTACGCGAAACCGCGCAAGCCGCCTATTCCCTGTGCTGCAAAACGTTCTGGATAGGGAAGGAGCGTAGAATACATTGTAGCACTATTCTACAAGAGAAACGTTCCTAGTCGTCTTGCTCACTGACCTGATCGTTGCGCAATTGGTCGTGTTTCATGGTCTCAAGGACGGTCGGAGGCAGACCCATCCAGCCGGCAATGATCTCATCGGGCAGCTCCGGATTGGCATTCTTGATGAATTGGCTGATCTTGCAGGCACGCTCCGTGATTGACGCGCTGCGTCCATTGCTGAAATACAGCAGCTCTTGGCTGAAGAACTTGACGCCGTTGACGAGCTCGCCGCCCTGGCGCCATTCGACAAGCTCGCCGTCAAGGGTGATTTTCGCCACGTCCTCGAGTTCCCTCTTGGAAATCAGGCGGATGCGGGTGCTCGCCTTGAGGAGTGCGTTGTTGAGCGTGGCGTTCTTCTTCTCGTCGAGTGATGTCACGGCATTGTCCTTGTCATGGATCTTCGCATCGTACCAATAGACGTCGACGACAAGGCCCTCATTCGAGTTCTTGTCTTCAAGCAGGTCGAAGCGGATTGCGAATTCCGTGATCAGGTTCATACCGTCCCTCTTGAAGGGATCAGTCGCCGTGAAGGTGGCGGTGTCGAATACATCGATCTTGCCGGTCTGATAATAGGTTATAAGTTTCATAGGTCACTTTCCTTTCTTCGATAGCATAAATCAATTATAAATCAGCGAGCGTGGCGAGCGGATCATAGGCGCGCGTGCGCGCCGCACAAAAAGCGGCCTGCCATCCGAATGGAACGGCAGACCGCATGTCTGATTGCACTAAATCGATGACAACCTAATGCTCAAGATTGTCCTTAGCGGGCGCGGCCTGGCTTTGACCGTCCAGCTTCTCGGACGCATCGCGGGCAGATGCGGCTTTTGCACCGAGACCCTTGCCCTGCTCACGCTCGGCATCCTTGCGCTCGAAGAAAGCCTCGCGGGCGGCCTTGTTCGCCTTGGAGGCGGCGAAGGGGTTTACCTGAATGGTATGAGCTTCCTTAGATTCGTGGTTGTAGAAATTGACCTCGATCTTACCGTCCTTGAGCTGAGTGCTCGGAAGTCCGACATTGATCTGCTCACCGTTAGCTTTCTGCTCAGCAGCCTTGAAATACTGCTTTTCGGTGAGGAACACGGTCATATGGCCGGAGATGCCGTTCTGATCGCCGAGATCGATGCCGTTTGCGACAGAACCCGGCATGAAGCGGCAATCTGCCAGATACATCTGACGATCGTCCTTCTCGACGGTCTTGAGTTTGACCTGGTTGTTGAAGAACTTGAAGTTCGTCCAGGTCGTCTCTTCCTTGACATTGGTGTTCTTATTCTCGTTGGACATAGCAAGACTCCTTTCATTAGTCATGTCCTTGATTACATCATCGGGAAACATCAGTTCATGGATCGGGACTCCAAGCTGGTCCTCGATATCATGCCAGATGTCTTCCCGAAATGTCCCGATAGGGTAGTCGTAGAATTCCGAATCGATACATTCATTATCGTCTATGCAGACATCTCCGAGTTCATCCCAAATCCTTTTTGCGGCGATTTCCTTCGTGTCCGGTCCGTTCGCATCCGTGATGACGTAGCAGTTGTTGAAATTGATGATTTCGCCTTCAGCGAGGTCTTCGGCTGCGCAGGCATACGGGCTGAACCCTTCTCGAAATCCGCCGTTGCACTGGTCGACGAGACGTGAGGCGTATTCGATATTACCGTGTGCCGCCTGGTAGAAATCGCGCCAGCAAAGTGTTCCATATTCATCCAGCGTATATTCGACACGCAGGTAATCTGGATCGATTGCTCCGCTGTGGAGCTGGGATGCATAGCTAATCGCTGTGCGGAGTGAAACGAATTCGACATCGTCATGGGGACAGGCTCCATCGCCGTAACTGTAGACGATGAAAGGATGATCCCTATGGCTTGGTTGGCTCTGGACGACCATTGCGACGCCATTGGGAAGTTCAAAGCCGTAATAGTCGGTTGCCGTTTGATTCGGGTCCATCTCACCAATATCGATGACATGCTCGAATTTCATCCACCTGGGTAGATCATGACCGTATTCATCGTGCCTGCCATCATAAGCGTTCGATATGGTTGAGTTTTCGTTCATGTTTAGTTCCTGCTTTCGTGTGCTCCTGGAAGTCCACGTTCACATGCTTCCTCCGTTTTGAAACGATAGGATCGGTCTTGATAGGAGGATACCCGGTTTCCTTTTCCCTGCCTACACCCGCTGACGGAACGTGCTTTCTGCACCTTCGGCAGGCTTTCTTCGAGTTTCTTTGGAGAATAATTATGGGTGAACTGCTCACCTTCGAACTGGACTGGGATTACGCCGCCCTTTATATATTTAAGCTTCATCCCGATATGGATAGGGGAGTTCTGGTTTTGGGCCTTGACGGCCTTATCGTACTGCCATTTTGCGAGATGCAGGGTAAATAAGCAGTTTCGCCCGGCGATTTCGGATGTCACATCGGCACGATAGTCCGTTCTCGCCGTGTCTGGGTCGATGGATTTTGAAAGGTCGACCAGGTTCGGGAAGAAGTGAAAATTCACCCATTCGTTCCCGTTAAAGGATTGTTCCGTGGCGGTGCGATACTCCTCGGGACTTTTGGGCAGCGGGTCGGTTTTTCGGACATTGATATCGGCGGCAAGGTCTTCAAGTGCGACCATCTCGCCGTCGATTTCGACTCCATCTGGATACCTGGCGGTTTTCAAGCCGAGACTGACCGGTTTACCGGCCTTTTGTTGGGCGTCGGCGCGTGCGTACTGCCTCTCACTCAGCAGGATTTTAAATTTGCCACCTGGCTTGATTGAAGATTCCTCTCCGAGAGTGCAATCGGCACGATACCATGGTCTGTCCGTCTTCCTTGAGACACCTGTGAGGAGAATTACACTGTCGGGAGGAACTTCAAGGTTCGTCCAGACCGGCTTCTTCGGTTGTGTGGGATGGCTTTTGGGCTCTCGAATGGAAGTATCTTCCATCTCGGCGATGGGAGGCTTTTCCTTGGAAACGCCTGCGTTTTGTTCCACCTCGATACGCTCTGGTTCTTCGGGAACATCGATTCTGTTTAGATAGCCATTTTCGACTTTACCTACGTCGTCGATCGCCGCACTGATATCTTCCAGGCTCGTACCGAGAGGGAAACCGTGGAAATACCCGGTGATATGCCCATTTCCGTCAGTCGGGACGCTATTGAGTTCGAAGCGCAAGATTTCCACGCTGTTCAGACGGTTTTTCTGACCGGCATCTCCGGTCATGATGTACTCGCTGCCGAATTCGGCAATGACTCCGTTGATCAAGTCCTCCCTTGCGCATTGGCGCGGGTCCATGCCGTCGCGATCACCGGCTTGGCAATCGAAAAGGAGCTTGTTGGCATATTCCAGGTTGCCGTGAGCCGCATAGAATAGATCGCTCCATCCGGCGAAGCCGCCACCCGGCATGGCTTTAAATCCCGGCTCTTTGTACATGATGAAACTCGAATGCAGCTGGATATCGGAGATGAAACCGGAACGGACGTCCTCGCAGTAGCGCAGCGCCTCGTCGAGATCATCGAATAGGATATTCGATTTCCATTCCGTCTCGTAGTCGTCGAAAAAAGAGTGGATGTTGTCGACCTCGCCGACAACAAGGAGATCTTCACGGCGGGCGGACTGCTTGAGAAACATCTTTTTTTCTGTTTTCGGCACGGTGAAGCCGTACCAATCTACCAATTGCATCCCCGGTGCTTGGGGCTTTCGCTTGATGTCTTGATGCGGCTCAAGCCAGGGATGGGATGTCACCGCGTCCTGAAGCTTTTCCTGCCACATGTTCCCTCCTAAGAAAGTAATCCGTCAGCGAGCGTTGCGAGCGGATCATAGGTGCCGAAGGCGCCGCATTTAACGCTCTTCGTAAGTCTTCTCGTTATTCGTCTCGCAATCGCCTCGCACGACGGCACGATTGCCCTTCAACAGCCCACACATCTTGGAAAGGGATAGATCGCTTTTCCGATCGGCCTTGATCGTCTCGACGTATCGCTTTCTCAAAATGAACTCGAGCGTCTTGCCCTGCGGAATGCACTCGGTTCCATCGATAAGCCTTTGGGCATTGTTGACGACTTCACGGTATGCGTTCTCGTTCAGCATACTCCCGAGCTTCGTCCCGAGTACGGCGGTAGCGATAATGTCCTGCCCGATATATGGGTCGACGATTGCCTTTGCAAGCCTGAGGTCACGTTCACTGATCATTTTGCCTCGATTTGGGTCGGCTTTTCGATTCCCGGTTCACGTTGTTCAGATTCGGCGATCTTGCTGCAGGCAGATTTGGCGAGTTCAGCTTTATCGGAAAGCTTCATGTGTTCACGGCAGTGCGCTCCACCTTTGGAAACACCTCCGACCGGTCCGTTTTCGATAACATCGATGATGTCTGATGAGCTGACGAGAGAATTTGGATCATGGAACAGCTGGTCGAGATCGCCTATGAACTCATTGCTTTCCGGACGGCCTTCAAAGGAGAACTTTTCCGTCACGGCATGGGCATTGGAAAAATCAAGTTGGTGGAAGGTGAGCAGCTGATCAACATACTCGCCTTCACGATAGAATCCGGTATGGGCAAGCATGGTAAGATGCTCGCGATTCTCATCGCAGCCAAAGTCGACGCCGCTCTTGAAATCGTCCATAAACCACTCGGTGAAATCGGCAAGATTCTCACCGGAAGTGGGACCGAGAGGAAGAAGCTCATATTCGGGTTCACCGATTTGTTTTGTTCCGGAGAAGTTGACTTTTTGCACGACGAATGCGGTGTCCTGTCCCTCGGCAAATTTAGAGATCAAACCGAAGATATGGTCATTCTCTTCAGCATGGGCAAGCTGGTCCGGTTCTGGGACATCGGCCTTGATCTGATTCAGGTAGATAAATTTCTCAATCGAGACATCATCGGCTTTTGGTCGGATTCGTCCCTGCAGATCGTCGATCTTATCCACGAGGCCGGAAAATGCCGAAAGGATATAGTTCGGCTTGGAATCGGGATTCCATTCATTGATTTCGAGAACGTCAGTCAATCCATATTTTTGTGCAAAAGAGTCCAGTTCATCAAGTTGTTCTTTAGTGAACCCCCATGAGGCCAAATCTTCAGGATCGTCGATAAAGACCATTCCCGCATAGCTGTCTCGGACGTTCTCCGTAATAGCGTTCAGCATTTCTGGAAATTTCGATGGGTCTACTTTCGGAATCATTGTATGAGTCCTTTCTTTGAATACCTTTTGTAAGATTCTACCACTTCGCATTGAAAAAAATGACCCCGTCCATAAGAAGAAACCGAGGCTTTCGATGGTATATGACGATTACGTGGCCATTGGTATATTTGCAAAGCAGATGGGAGTGGATGCGCCCGGAATCGGGGGCCGGGCGCATCAGATGGTGGGAAGAAGATGTCCCTAGCGCGAGAAAGGGGATTTGACTCGTGCTCCTAATGATAATAGCAATCTTTCAGGCCGTTTTCGTGTGAACTTTTTAAATTCGCAAACGTTTGCGAATTTCACTTCCGAAATTTGTCGAAGAGGCCTTTTATCCTTCCGAGAATTCCATGCGGTTTCGTCGGCGTTTTAAAACCGGCATCTTCGGTCTGCTTTATTTGTCGGACGCCAGGTTCGCTATTTTTATAGGAAGGGCATCTGGAACTGAGTGACCTTTTCTTCCTCAGTGTCTCTTTTTGTTTCTCGACGGTCGCTTCAGAGATCTCCCGGAGTGTGAGGTCGATGTTGTCCCATGAGGTCTCACCTGTCGGTGCGCCCTTCACGGCGTAGACCGTGATTGCCGGAAGCGTCGTCTCCAGCCTTACAAGATCTGTTCCTTTATGGCGGAGCGGTTTATCGGATGGTTCTGCCTCGATATGCCAGCTGCGCTTGAGGATCTTTTTAGCTGCAGGAGAGTAGAGCCATTCGCGACCGGTGAAACGTGCCGCATGGCCGGTTCCTGTAATTCGTTCCACCAGGCTCTTTCTGATATCCCCCGCATTTGCGATGTCATCTGTGATGGATATTTCCATGACCGGGAAATCCACGGTGGCATATTTCCGCACGTCCTCGATGGCTTTCGGATGGCTGACGCGGAATTCGATAGCGACCCAAATCTCCGTATCGGCATGCGACAACAGTGCGACTGCATCCGGAATGAGACCTTCAGGGCACATCGCACCGCAGTCGCGCTCTGTTTTGACATCCTCGATTTTAGTCATGCAACCGGTACCGGGAATGAACGATTTGTACGTTTCGGGACCGAACTGTAGGACGGAAGAGCCGGGAACGGGAAGGGCTGTCAGTTTGCCATACTTCTTGAATTCGAGTTTGCCGGCGTTCCGATAGCGTGACGTATGCGGGACGCTATCGATGAGTGACAGGTTGGGGAGGTAGAAATCATGACCGATGAGCCCTTGGAGGACGGCTTTTGCCTCCAGATGGAGAAGGGACTCTGGATTCGACTCGACCGCGCACCGGCTATTCGCCTCGTGGGCCAAATAGTGGATGCCCCTCTCCGGGTCGTCCTTCGACCATCGGACTGCCTTGAGCCGTTTCCCGCAATTCGGATCGGGACAGACAAGTCCGCACTTGAACCCGTTGCGGTCGTAGGGGATTTGGTCTGCCCATACGGCATTGCCGTGCTCATCAAGTCCAAAAGGAACCCTCATTTGTGAACCGTCTTTCTGTCCCATAGCCTGGTGAGGACGATCGGCTGTGTCCTGTCTTCACTCAATTCAAAAAGATGCGCAGCGCCCCCGAAGCGAGGGCGGCTGCATGCGGTCTTCTTTTGATGGGCGTCAAGGAGCCGTTTCCAGGAATTGACTTTTACCCAAACTGTTTTTCCAAACTCCATACCTCGGTGATCCTCTGAGAATTTAACCGATTCTAGGACGTACGTAGATCCCGTCGCTTAATTTGCCGTTGCAAATTGCTTTGGGAACGAATGTCTTGCTTTTCCCGTTGACGGTCAAGGTCACCTCGCAATTGATGTACGATCCCTGTAAACATGAGAGAGATAGAGATGGGCTGGAGCCGAGTTCCTTGGCGACAAGTGGGGCGCCGCTTCCGAGACCGGCGCATTTAAACCATCTGTAGGTGATATTGCCCTGCGGGATATCGGAAAGCTCGTTGTCTAAGACGATGGAGGCGTAATCCCCTTCACCCAGACTTGGAATCTGAGTCGAGGAGTCATATGGGGCAGCGCAGCATGCGAGCGAGTTTCCATTAAAACGTGGGCGATAGCTTCCGGTGGGATAATTCGACCAATCGAAAACATAGACTTTGCCGATTGTCTCGCTGTAGGCATCTGGAACTTTGCCTTTGCTGCTGGATGTCGTCACCTTGCAACGAAGGTAATAGTCCTCGTCTTCTTCCGAGATTTCGTAGGAGTTCTTATTTCCACCGTATTTGATATCACTGAAAGTTCCGGTTTTTGTTGCCGAGTACTGCCATTGGTAGCTGACTTGGTTTGCACCCTCTGGTAAATTTGACGCTTTAGCGGTGACCCTCTCGCCGACGACGTCCATTCCCGTTACCGACACGGTAGGGGCCTGGAGCTGTGAGCCGCTATTCTCATCACCTTTGTTTCCGCCGCCGGCGTTATTTCCTCCGCCGCCGTTCCCGCCAGAAGCATTATCTCCGGCGCCGTTCGCCTTGCCGAACCATGAGCTGATGCTGTTACCGGTTTTTCCGATCTGCCCTGAGACCTGGTTGCCAAAACCCATCAGTCCACCGCCGATGACGACGACGGCCAATATCACGATGATGTACTCGACGGTCTCACCGCCAAATTCACGTCGGTTTCGACGGCGATATTTGGACGCGGATGGAAATATTTGGCGTTTCATGATTGACCCCCAAAGGAAGAAGTGGCTAAGTCGGTCTAGATTTTACCGCAGCGGATCCTGTCTGCTCGCGGTAGGGAAAACTAAAAATGACCTGCTTGTAGTAGTCGACGCGTGGTAGAATAAAGTTGTGCCGTGAAGCCCGTCCTTGGACGGTCAAACTTCGGAAAGCGGGCAACGCAGGTGCATTCGAATTGATAGCCCGGTGCTAGCCGGGCTATTTTTTTCTCCCTTCGCTATCCGTTCTGCTTATATTCCTTCCACCACCAGATCGGCGCAACGACTGGCTGATTTGCGAGTGTTGACGGGCATACATTTCGAGACTGACTCCAGGGCAAACGGGTATAATCAACGTACTACAGTGTAATACGTTGATTGGAGCAACTATGGCCATGAATGCCACTGCCATCAGGTTCGATGATGGCGAGAAGGACTGGATCCAGTCCTATGCAAGCGTCCTCGGCATGTCCTTTTCCGAATTCGTGAGGAACGCCGCCCTCGATAAGGTCGAGGAGGCGGCTGACATCAAGGCGTACAACGAGGCGCTGATGGAGGACGATGGCACCCGCTATTCGATGGATGACGTCATGCGTATGGCAATGGAGGCCGAGTGAGTTTCAGCATCGAATGGTCTAAGGCGGCGACCAAGCAACTCTTCAGTATTCCGAAGAAACAGAGGCTCATAATCCTGTCCTGGGTTCAGGAACACCTTGACGGATGCGAGAACCCGCGCCGTGCACCGAATGGAAAACAGCTTCAGGGCACCGATTCCGGTTGGCGCTGGCGCGTTGGTGTCTACCGCATCCTGGCGAGAATTGAGGACGGGAAAGCCGTCATCGAGGTCGTAAGGGTCGGTCACCGCCAGAGCGTCTACAAGAACATGCCGCGGCTATGACTATCAAGGTTTTTTGACAGCAAAGCCCCTGCTAGAGGGAATTATCACTCGGCAATGTCTCGGCGGAACAGACAAGCTCTGCAAGACGCTCACGCGCCTCATGTTCCTGTCGTAAGATTTCATTCAGCTGAGCTTTTTTCTCAGCAATTTCGCTGTCGAGTCGTTCCAGCTCGGCTTTTGCATCTATGTAGTCCTTTAACCTCAAGGTGCTCAGGACTCTTTCGCCGGCTTTTTCGGAATCGATAAGAATCTCGACCTTACATCCCAGGGACGATTCCATGAACCGCTGCATGTTGGGATGCAGTGTCTTTAGCTCAAGACGCGTCACGACGCACTTCGCCGAGAGGCGGCCGTCCTCGGTAACTGGTATCCAGGCAAAGTGCATGTGCGGACGGGAGCTATTTCTGTGTACGTAGGCTGACACAACGTTATCGACACCATAACGCTGAGATAGAAATGTATATGCCGTCTTGAAGAACTCGCGTTCGCGGCTATCATCGAAAGAGCGGGGGAGTGTGACGATGCAATCGCACAGTCTCACCGCATCCTTGCGCACATGGCGTTTTAACGCGAGGGCGGAAATTCGTTCGCCAATGAACTGGACTTGGGAAATGGGTCTTTTGGGGCCAAGGTTGTAACCGTTGGCTTGCATCGCCTCATTCTCGTAAAGGGTGCACATGTGACCGATCGCGCCGGATTGATACTTCGCTATATGGGCCATTGGGATCACCTTTCAGGGAGCTTCAGACTTCATCAAGTATATCGTGGGTGGGACTTATCAGGACTGTAGTTAAACATCTAGTTTTAACTACGGGGAAATCAAGGACGGGGCTCGAAGCCCAAAAAGAAAGGCCACCGTCGCTAAGACGATGACCCAACTTCATTAAGCAACGGCTCTGCCCAGCTCACTACAACTTGGACTGCCGTCGGCACTATTTTACCCTATCCAGAGTGCTGAATTTATCGAAAACTGCGAGATGGACTTCAGGAGCATTTAATGCAATCGCCTTTAAGCAAAAACCTCCTGTTTTACCAGCACGTTTAACTAAATTTACAGTTTTCATTTAACAAGATTTACGCATTTTGTTTAACAAATCAGGTTAAGCGAGTACAAGTATAGTCACGGCGGCATATGAGCTGAGACGATAGATCCGAAATTGTTTCACACTTTATCGCCAATTTTGAAACTAGGAGTTTACGATAGCTTCGATAAAAACAAGGGGGTAACTCAGTGAACACGGCCTAGTGCGTTGTCTATAATTACCGATATCCGGTAGTTTTTGCCACATACGACCGAGAAAGGGTACAGAATGGCAACGTTGACTGGAAATAAACTTGCTGCCTTGCTCAAGGAGCGGGGGATGAGTCAAAAGGAGCTGGCCGAGGCAGCATGTCTCACACCGGCGTCGGTGAGCAGGTATGTCAACGGCGAACGGGAGCCGAGGGCTCTCACGGTTGCCGCCCTGGCAGAGGTCCTTGTGGTGAAACCATCGGACATCATCGGGACAACCGATGAGCAGGAGATGGACACGGCCGTCCGCTTTATCGTCCGTAACATTGACAAGCTCACTGAAGCCCAGCGTGCCGAACTCATCGCTGCACTTTCAAAGCTTTAGGAAATATCCGATCAAATCAAGGAGAACCTACATGTATCGCTACAATGATGGTACGTACGACACACTCGAAAAGTTAACAGGTGGCGGCGAACTGTCCGATCACAGCGACCAGCGAATGTTCAGGTGATTACCATGGAAGGCAATTACCTTTCCCCGATCATAGATGCCTTTAAGCCGATCCTGATTTTCGCTGTTGTTCTCTGGGGCATTGAAATTATCATCACGATGCTTATCAAAGATCACAAGAAGGCGAAACGAAAGCAGGCACGTGAGAAGCGCCGCTTGGAATATCAGGATCGTCGCATGGCCAACGATGCCGAGCACGCTAAGGTCACAAGAGACATGCGCTACGACGTACTCCGTCGCGACAATTTTCACTGCGTCCGCTGCGGCAGGGGAAAGGAAGACGGTGTCAAACTGCACGTCGATCACATCGTCCCGGTATCGCGCGGTGGCAAATCGGTAATGGGCAACCTTCAGACGCTATGTGAGGACTGTAACTACGGCAAGGGCAACAGATATGAAGAGTAATGTCATGTCAGCTACGATTTGAAATTATCAAAACCGTCGTAAAACCCCTGGTTTCAACTACGGGGAGTGTCAACTATCTTGGAGACGTATGGCATACAACACCAGCCTTAATGCCGCACGTTCGGTAAAAAACGATGAGTTCTATACCCGCTACGAGGATATCGAGCGTGAGATGGAAGCATATCTCGCATACAACCCGCGCCTATTCCACGGCAAAACTGTCCTTCTCCCATGCGACGACTACAAGCGTTCGAATTTCGTCCGCTATTTCTCACAAAACTTCTCCAGATTCGGCTTGGCCGGACTCGCTGCCACATCATATCAAGCCGACGGACGTGGGCAGTGCTCAATTATTGGGAAGGGTTTTCCGATTTACGGCGATGCCGGCCAAGGCATCCTTTCCAGCGACGGGGACTTTCGCTCGGATGAGATCTCATCGCTGCGCGACTACGCCGATCTCGTCATCACCAATCCGCCGTTCTCCCTGTTCAGGGAGTTCATCGCATGGTGCCTGACGGCTCCGGGCAAGTTCATATGCATCGGGCCCTCTTATGCCGCGACATATAAGAAGATCTTCCAGTCGGTCAGACAGGATGAAATATGGCTGGGCGCAACGCATCCGAAGCAGTTCATCAAGGTCGATGGGCAAACGGCATCGTTCGGGAATATCTCATGGTTCACGAATGTGGACCACAAGGTCCGCAACGGCCTGCTCAAATTGCAGACGATGGAGGACAACCTTCTCGAAAATGCGCGTCTGCGGAAGAAGCTGGCGGAATCTTACGGTGAGATCCGTTATCCGCGGTATGTGAATTACGACGCAATCGAGGTTCCTTTCGTCAACGCTATTCCCTCCGATTATCGAAAGGCTATGGGCGTGCCGACCACCTTTCTTGACAAATACAACCCCGATCAATTCGAAATCATAGGAACGAGGCTCGAGCTCGCCAAACCGATTAGGGAAGTCGCTGAGGCCGATGACCGATTTCAATCCGGCGGGCGATCGTTCTACATCCGCACGGGCGCCCATGAGCTGACCCGCGTCTACGACCGCATCGTCATACGAGCGAAGCACCCCTGGCCTTCAATATGATTATCTGCGTTTGTGCTTTCCGTTCGGGGAATAAATGCTTTTGCAGAGCGTTAGAAAAGGGAACGGATGCGAGGAGTAGGGAATCTAAAATAGATGCTGTAGAACTATTCAGGGCATCATAAATTGCAATCAAACCGTGGATGAGAGGAATAAGCATTATGGGATTACTGAATGATTCGCTTGGAAATCACATTAAGTCGATTCGTTCTCTGTTTAAAAATAGCAAAAGGGCAGAAATGAAAACTATCAGTGATCGAGAGAAAGAAATCATTCTTTCTATTCATGCGTATGAAGACTCGGTTGAAATGCCTGAGGATGAACGGCTGACCACACTTGTTGGTAAAACCATTCATTTAAAAGCTGGGGTCGAAAATGCAAAATCATATTCAAAATATGCCAAAGAGTGTCAAGAATATTTGCGCTTTGGAGATGATATTGATCTTGCGTCTTCAGGTGGACTGGATCGATTTTCCTATCTGAAAATTTGTGATACCCCACAGGTTCTTTTGACTGCTGGGTTTAAGCAGAAGCCAATGCTGTACACGCAGAATCATTTGCGCGAAGCATTGAAACCAAAATCGAAAAATCATCCTCATCGCCATGGCTTTTCGATTTCCGAAATCAAGCGCTGGCCTGAGCTATTTAAGGCTCCAGTAATCTTGGCTGATAATCCATCCCGCGATGATGCACTGTTGGTAGTGCTTTGTGCAGTTGATGGCGACAAACTTCCGTTAATTGCTAGCATAAAGCCCGATGGTAAGGGACATTATGAAAGGCTCTGTTAGACCATAATTGACATATAGGTGATGCCACCGTGGTATAATTGAATTGTTAACCACGGCATTGGAGCAGGTATGAACGCCGAGGATCTGGTCGTCACCCTCAAGAAGAACATGGCGAAGCTAAGCAAGTCCGAGCGCCGCCGCGCAATCGAGTCGGTACGCGACGTCATCCGCGCCGCCATGTTCGACGATGCAGCGGGAACTAGCTACGAAATCCAGCGTTGCCCACGTTGCGGTTCGGTCGCTATCGTTAAAAAGGGCAAGTCCAGGAACGGTGAGCAGCGCTACCTCTGCCGCGACTGCGGCAGGACATTTTCAGACTCCACCGACCGGATCCTCGGCACGAGCAAGCTGCCCCGCGAGACCTGGATGGCCTATGCCGAGTGCTTCGTTCTCATGCTCCCTCTCCGCGAGTGCGCCGATCGCTGCGGTGTCTGCCTCAAGACCGCCTACACCATGCGCCACAGGCTCATCGAGTGCCTGAAGGAATATTCGCCCACGTTCCATGTGGGGCAGGGGCAGGCCTGCGAACTCGACGAAACATACTTCCCCGAGTCCTTCAAGGGCAACCATTCAAAGGGCTCCTTCACTCTGCCGAGAAAGGCTCGCCACCGCGGCAAGCAGGTCCATAAGCGCGGCCTCTCCCGCGAGCAAATCTGCGTCATGACGGGCATCAGTGACACGAACGCCACCTTCTTCGAGGTCTCGGGGCGCGGCGTGGTCTCGCGCAAGCGTGCGGCGGAGGCCCTTCGCCACCGTATCGGCGCAGGTGCGGTCGTCGCCACGGACAAAGCGACCGCATACATCGATGTGCTGTGCGACCTGAAGGTCGCCTCGCATGAGTCCTATGATTCCAAGGACCGCTCGGAGGGCACCATCAACCGCATCAACACCGTCCATTCGCTCCTCGACTCGTTCATGGCGCGCTTCAAGGGGGTATCCACCAAGCATCTCGGCGCCTACCTCGACTGGTTCCGCTGGTGCCGTACCTTCATGGCGACCGACTCCCGCACAGCTGAGTCCACAGTCGCACGTCAGCTCGCCAACGGCATCTGCGCCACCCGCATCCGCGACATGTTCAACGTCCTGCCGCCCTATATGGACTACTGGGTCTCGAGGGCGGCATAGTCCGTTAAAATGGTGGCACCGTGGTATACACGAGAGATAGGAGCCGCCATGCCGTCGAACATACCAGCAACCACTATCAGGATCGAGCCGGAGGTAAAGAGGGAAGCGACCGCCATCCTCGACGAACTCGGTCTCTCCATGTCCACAGCGATGAATATGTTCCTCCGCGCGGTGATCCGCGAGGGCGGCATGCCGTTCGAGATGAAGGTAAATAAACCCAATGAATAATAAGGCGAAAAAGGCAATCTGTAGAAAAGAAGATTTGGGAAATGAAGCATCTGTTGAGCAGTTTTTTGTAGATAGGCTTCTGAAGCGCTTGGGCTGGTCAGACAGTCAAATTAAAACAAAGGAGAGCATTTCGGAGCTCAGCATAAACTTGGGCCGAAAAAAGATCCCTTATAAACCCGATTACGCTCTTTCGTATAGAAGAAAGGTGCGTTTTGTCATTGATGCCAAATCAACAAAGGAAAACCTAGATGATTGGGTCGGATAGTGCTCTAGCTATTGTCTTCTAATCAACCAGGGCTATAAAGACAATCCAGTCCAGTACTTCGTTATAACGAACGGTTTGAAAACCATGCTGTACAGATGGGATAGTCGAAATCCTGTTCTCACATTATCTCTATCTGATATGAATAAAGGGTCCAAAGCCTTCGACACCTTTGCAGAATACCTGTCACCGCAGTCTTTTAACGCGACTCATCCTGCTGGGCTCTCAAGCGAAACAAAAGAAGAGCGCATCGTACTGAAACAAATCGGACCTTCTGCGGTAAATAAACTATTCGGAAGTGCGCATTCCTATATCTATAAGCATGAACATCTCAGTTATGGGGCCGCTTTCACTGAATTTGTGAAGGTGATTTTCCTAAAAATGACCTCCGATAAAGAAGCGCATGAATGTAGCGAAGGATACGAAACGGATGAAGGCTATTCTGTACCTGTTTCACGAGCTAAATTTTCATCACAATGGATAAAAAAGGCCGAGGAAACGACTCCGAATCCCGTCAACACGATCCTCTTCGCTAAACTGGTAAAGAACTTCGAGGATCTGATCGCTCAAAAAAAGAAGAAGCGCATTTTTGAACCTAACGAGAAGATACGGTTGTCCGCCGGAACAATCAAAGAACTTGTTAAGCGATTTGAAGAAGTCGATCTCCATCTCATCGAAGACGACCTCAATGGTCGCATGTTCGAAACGTTTCTGAACGCAACTTTAAGAGGCAAATCACTTGGGCAGTATTTTACGCCGAGAAGTATTGTTGATATCGCTGTTGGCCTATCAGATCTGCATGTCGGTAGAAACATCTCTGATTGCTCGCAAATTATAGATGCATGTTGCGGCTCCGGCGGGTTCCTTATTGGAGCTCTAAATGGCATGTGGGAAAAAGTTGATTCCAATGCTTCTCTTTCTATGAAAGAGAAGCAGGAAATCAAGAAAAACATTGCTGAAAATTGCATATGGGGCATCGATGCAGCTAGGGATCCAGCTTTAGCACGCATTGCTCGTATGAATATGTTCCTTCATGGAGACGGCGGGAGCAAAATCTTCCAGTTAGATTCCCTAGATAAGAATATCACCGTAGAAGAAGACGCGGATTCGCTCGAACTTAGAAGCGAGAAAAAGGAGTTTCGAGATGCAATTTCCGGGCGTAACGGCTATTTCGATTTGGCGCTAACCAATCCACCGTTTGCTGCGGAGTATAAATGCTCCGAACCGTCTGATTTAGCCCTTCTCAAAGATTACTCCATCGCTCATCGTCCAGATGGGAATGGAATCTCGAGCTTGCGTGGGACCGTACGTTCAAGCGTTCTATTTATTGAGCGTTACTACGACATTCTAAAACCTGGCGGTTCTTTAATAACCGTGCTAGATGATGGAATACTTGGAGGTGAAGACACTTCTTACGTTAGGGATTGGATTAGAAGTCATTTCATTGTCAAGGCGGTTATATCGCTTCCCGGTGACGCATTCCAGCGCTCTCAGGCAAGGGTCAAGACGTCGCTGCTCTTCTTGCAGAAGAAGATCGATGCCGCCCAAGAACAGCCTCGAATCTATATGCGGTATTGTTCGTATGTGGGGCTAGATAGTCCCAACAGGGAGCGAGTTCTTCCGTCTGATGCAATTACAGCGCAAAAGGCGAAAGAGGAAATCACCGATATCGTTGATGGATATAAAGCATTTTTAGACGGCGATTCTGAAATTGCTCGACTTTATTCAGTTGATCCAAAACGTATAGAAAACCGAATGGATGTGAAAGCGACTCTTCTCGTTGCAGGCAGAAACGTCGAAAAATGGAACGAACGGGGTTTTAAGGTTCGCGCCGCCAAAGACATCGCTGAACCCATCTGGGCTTCCGGTGCCGCCTGTGAGGACCGAGCGGGTGACCTCTTTTGTACCAGAGGGGATAACAAGAGAAAGAAAGTTACCTTTGCAGTGGTTAAGTATGACGGAACGATTGCTGCGGGTGATGAATCTTACGCTGAGGATGTTAGTTATGAGTCGCTTTTTAAGTTAAAAAAGGACGACGTCGTTCTAAGTAACATCAACGCTGTTAATGGCGCTGTTGCCGTTGTTGATTCGAAAACAGCCGGTTTATACGTATCTTCTGAATATACCGTTATTCAGCCAAAAGACCCGTTGACTGTTTATACGCTATGGTCGCTAATCAGATCTGATACCGCCCGCTCAGATTTGATATTGCTTTCTACAGGTATTGGAAGGACGCGAATTTCTTGGGACGTTCTTAGCGAGCTAAAACTTCCGGTTCCCAATCTAAAAGCGATTCAGGTTATTCAAGAAAGAATGGAAGAACTAGCGGAAACCCGAAAGAAGGAGGCAGCGCTTCTTGAAGAGGTTAGCCAACTGGTTAACATTGATATCTGTAATTCAGACGAGCGTGCTTTGTCGGTTTTGACCGCGTTCAAACCACCGAAATAGACTAATGCCCGGGAGCAATTCGAATTGCTCCCGGGCATTATCGTCCCGGCTCGAAAAAGTGCTAAATGTCAATTCTGGTCTAACAGAGCCTTATGAAATGGATACTGTTGAAACCAATCTTGTCCTTACCGTTTTTGGCAAAGATAACTATATGAATTATTTCCAAGGGGCATTGACGCCAGACAAGATTGTCTACATAGACAAAAAGCAGGGTCAAAAACTTGAGCGTCTGGCCGAACGCCAATTGTTCGGGAACTACTCAAGCCTTGACCCTAATTGCATTATACATCAGCCCCAATGCATTTACAAGCTAAAAGAAATGGAGAGCATTGATAGGGCGAGGTCATTAACCAACAAAGCCCTTGAAACAAGAGACTCGTGTGAATCGCTGGCTAATCAGCGTAATGTAGTAGAGCATGATTCGCATGAGGAGCGAATTTAGCAAATTAAGCAGCACTATTCAGTAGATAAAATCTCTGAAGAGGCTATTGAATAACTTGATTATTCAATCATCTGTTATCCCGGAAAATGATAAGTATTTAATCTTGGTTGAAAGGATTAGCGAAAGATGAATAGACAGACACCAATACTACGCGAATTAGAAGCTGAACGCTTAAGCTTACCGATTTTTTCAACGTCACTATCACATCCACTTAATAAATTAAATTATGAATTGCAACTAGAGTTGCTACGCATTGTTCTTACTCAATTTCGCGAAAGACCTTTATGTGGAGGAGGATATAGTGAAGAATCTCTTAGATTATATGATGAGATCTTAGGAGCGTTAATTCGAGTAAGAAATGAGTATCGTAAGGAGCTGGTTCAGATTCCGAAAGCAATTGATGAGTTTGAATCCCAGTGGGAGTACAAGGGCGATATTTTCCGGATAATAGATAAAGCATATGTTTGGCCGAAATTATTAGCAAAGGAGCCAAAACGACGCATGCCTCGAATTAAATGGCATGGGATGGTGGCATCTTGGAGTTCGTCTTTTGATTTTACAAAAGGCTACAATCATGTATCTAAGAATGCTAAATACACTTTTCTTCACTCCAATACAGGTCAGAGTGTAGGGATAGATGTTAATAAATTTAGCAGCTACCTTAATTGCTACAATTTGAATCTGTCACAAGAAAATGAAATTATTTTTCCAATGGCAAAGAGCTATTCTGTTAAGATTTACAGAAATTTTACTGCTGAAGAGTTCAAACAAAAAATGCAGAAAGTATTTCATAAAAGGTTTGAGCAGCAGTTAAAATCTTTCATTTAGACATTCTGTATATCAAACCGTATTTCAACCAGATAATCTGGATGCTTTTAGTAACGAACTAACATGTATCAGTTGAAAGACCGTCACGGTCTGATCGTATTACTTGTTCTCAGCTTGGCGGTATACTTGCAGCTCCCATTGCTTGCGCTCGACTTTTGCCACGGCATCTAGAATGAATCCAGTAGCCAGCGAAAGGGCGGCAATAAACATGAACGCCACGGCTAAGATGGCTGTCGGGAGTCTGGGCACGAGTCCGGTGGCAAGGTACTCACTTACTACCGGCATGCCGGCACATAGGCCTCCAATGCAGAACGCCAAAGCGACCAGCGAGAAGAACTTTAACGGGCGGTAGTCCTTGAACAGCGTGCCGATCATGGTAATTACTTTCAGCCCATCCCTTACGGTATTCAATTTGGAGACCGAGCCATTGGGGCGATCACGGTATTCCACGGGGATATTCACGATACGCCAGCGCCGGTCGACGGCATGGATCGATAATTCGGTCTCAATCTGGAAACCCTCGGACAGGGCAGGGAAGGTCTTGACGAATGGCCTGGACATGGCACGGTAACCGGTCATGACATCCTCGAAACCGTAACCGTATATCCATTTGATCATGGCACGAACGAGGTCGTTGCCGAAACCGTGGAAGGTACGTCCGTTCTGCTTCGCATAGGTTCCGTTCGATAGGCGGTCGCCCACGACCATATCGGCCTCGCCCGCGAGAACGGGGGCACAAAGTGCCCACGCCGATTCCGCTGGGTAGGTATCGTCGCCATCAACCATGAGATAGCAGTCGGCATCGATATCGCGAAACATCTGTCTGCAGACGTTGCCCTTACCTTGACGGGGCTCGTGCCTGACTACAGCGCCGCTCTCGAAGGCGATTCTGGCAGTGCCGTCGGTCGAATTGTTGTCGTAAACGTAGACAGACGCCTCGGGTAGCTCGCGGCGGAAGTCTTCGACGACCCTCCCAATCGTCGGAGCTTCGTTGTAGCACGGGATGATTACTGCAATCTTGTCTCGACTCAATGCAGGCTTCCTTTCAATACAAACCTCCATATAAGGCTAACGTTGTTAATGTGACAGCGCAATAGTGCGATAGTACATTACCTATTATGCTATCATAATATCATCCGACCATCTCAAATAGAAAGTCACCACCATGCAAGTTCTTACTTCCGCGTTCTGCCGCGAGCTTTTCACGTCACTCGGCTTTGCTTACGACGATATACGCCACTGCGATCTCGATGCCCTCCAGGGCTATATCGTCATCGAGTGCGCCAGGTCTCACCGTGCCGGGATGACCCCGCACTTCATGACGCCACGTCGGAAGTCTGACAGCCTGTGCTGCAAAATGAAGCCGGAAGGTGGTCTTGAGAAGGCATATATCAAGATCGACTGTCTTGACCAGTGGAACGGTCGAGAGGCGATAAGCTTCAACGCTGACGGCTTCATCGGCTTCTGTGGATGGGCTGATACGCAGAACAGCCAACCGTTCCTCAATGCTTTTCGACGTTGGCTGACTGAATACATGTTAGAGCGTTCGCGCTGATTTCAAGTGCTTTATTATGGTGTCGTAGTATTGTGATACAATAGATTTCGACGATAAATAAAACCTGGCTGATAGGAGTGGCTATGGGCAAAAGGAAAGTGACCGATAAAGACATCCGTTCGATTGAGTTTGCAATTGATAGTGTGTTTCCCGGTGCATCGGAAGAAGCTGCTAAGCAAGCTTTCCATGTTTTGGTTGAACGGGCCAAAGAGACCGGGAAGCTCCAAAACGATTTGAACTCTCTGCGCCACGAATTCAATACGCTTAAAGGCGAATATAAAAAGGTTTCCCATCGCTTCAGTAAATTCCGTAAGCTCTGCCACGCGATGGCACGTAAGGAGATTGTCGATGCGGATGGGGAGCCCATCTTGTTCGGCGACATTCTGTATGGTGAGGATGGCCGTGCATGGACTGTTCTCGGACCGAGTAGCAAACGTTGGATATTTGTCAGCGGGATGAATGTCGATGGCGAACCGGTCAAACAACTTGTCATGACGAAATGGTTGACTCGTACACCTTGTAAGGCAGAAGAGAAGTAGTGCGATCTAAAACTGATAGGTCTAAAGAGTCGTCTTTTTCGGGCGACTCTTTTTAAGCTCTATAATCGGTGGGCTGTAGACTGGTTAAAGGGGAAGGTCAACTAAATGGCAAAGCTAATCGTCGGTCAAAATGACCTGGCGACAGTCAATCCGGATTTGGCAGCGGAGTGGCATCCGACGAAGAATAACTGCCTTCGACCGACGCAGGTGACTGCCGGATCCAACCGAAAGGTCTGGTGGAAAGGAACATGCGGGCATGAGTGGGAGGCGGTAATCGGAAATAGGAGCAGGGGAATTGGATGTCCCCATTGTTCAAAGAGACATGTCGTCGAAGGCGTTAACGACCTCGTCACGGTGAATCCAAGCCTGGCCGCCGAATGGCATCCCACGAAGAACGGTAGGCTTCGCCCGATGCAGATTGCCGGAAAATCCAACAAGAAGGCGTGGTGGTTGGGAAAGTGCGGGCATGAGTGGGAGGCTGCCATATATTCAAGGACGGCAGGGAAAGGCTGTCCCTATTGCCATGGCAAAAAGAAAGGGTAGTGCAAAATGGAAAAAGCGGCGATCGGTACCAATAATCTCGGGATGCATATTGTCATCAGGCCTATTTCAAAGGATCTTCTCTCAGAAGCCGAAACCGTTGGAATGGAAACCGGAAAGATCAACTCCCTCTTGACGGCGCGGAGGCCGATAACTCTCGTTGATGCTATATCCGCGCTCCCTCCGTTGCTGCCGTCATCGGCTGATTCCATAACTGGCAGGCGGTTATACAGCGTCAATGAAACAATGTCCGGTTCATGCGGTATGCACTTTGGACCGCCTGTTCCTGAATTGCTCAGATATGAGACCGAGTTGAGCGCGAACACGGTCTTAGAATCGAGCATAGCTTCAGCACGAAGTGCAGCCAAGCGAATCCCATGCAATGGTCAATGGCTCACGGACGTACTCGGTAACGCGGATCCAGATTCAATTATGGTCGCGGTGGAGACCTTTGCAGATTGGAGCATGGCGCGTTCTGTCAACTTCTTGGTTGCCAAGCTGCTCGGTTTTCTTGCTGCCGGCTCCGATACGCCGATGGAGGATACCGGTTTCACGCGCTGCCATGTTGAGTGTCTTGATAAAACGCTCTGGTGCATTCCATTTGCATTTAATCCCTTTTTTTCATCGGGAAAAGGAAGCTGCAGGCTCTTAGCGGATAGGTTGACGAACTATCGTTCCTATCAGCAGCTAGTCTGTATTTTGACTCATCGGGAAAAGATCGGTGATTTTGGAACCGAGGATATCTATGCCGAGGTATTCGGGCCTGCCTCTTATGACGAGAGTGGAGCGACTTTTATCCTTACGTCTCCAACTTCTTCCGACAAATATATCGGCCTATTCGATGGGTGGGACGACAAGGCAGAAAGGAACTATCTGCTTTGTACTCAAGTTGGCTGTTCGCAACGAAGTGATGCGGAAAACATCATAAACGCGCTGATTGGCTCCGTCTCGAATCTCGCGGTTTCAGGCGGCCAGATAAACCTGGGATGGGAAGCTGACACATCTGCACGGTTTTCCGATCGTCCGATGCCGAGTTTGAAACGCAATTCCCTGTTCGCAGAATTGCTGTATCGGATTGTCTACAGGGACTCTCTGAGGATCGGCATTTGTCGGAATTGCGGGGCACCGTTCCTTCAAAGTGGAATCGGATTCTTGAACGATGTCTGCTCGCAAGCGTGCCGAATGACTCAACGCCGTAAAAAAGGATTGGCATAAGAATTGAGACTGCAGATATCGTTTCTGGGTTATCACGGAAGACAATGATTGGTTTTGCAGGAAAGTTTTTGGGAATTTTCAAAACTAACCGGTAGAAATATTGGTAGCAGCTATACTAAAGATGATGCGAGGGTGCGCTTAACGGTTTTGCAGAACCGGCGCCCTACGTGGATAGAAACAGGTTTTGAGGCTTTCACCTCGTCACTGAAGTCGTCCTTGCAGGGGCGGCTTCAGTCATTTAATAGGTCGAATTTAACGACCCAGAATGATCTGCACGGTCGTAAGCAGGAGCGCTACGACTAAAAGACGTAGAATGTCCATATGACCACCTCCCCGAAAACTCGGGTAGGGCTTCAGCGCACCCCGCGCCTTTTTTGATTGTATCAGGTATCATTTCGTCCTGCAAAAAAGACCCCGGATCAAACTCCGAGGTCTTTTCTCATGCAGCTATATGATTCTCACGTCTAACACCGTAGTACTATGGTACAATGTATTCACCGAATGTAAGAGAAGGGGAACGAATGTCCATTACTCCCAGTGACCGGCGACGTCGACAACCCAATGCTGTCCCGTAGCCTGCTGTTCATAATGTCCCTGGTCCTCAGAGGTGGTATACGAATCATCTACAACGGATCCACCGATACCGCCGTTTTCGCCATCGTTAATAATCCAAGCGTAGGCTGCATCGGATGAATCGAAGGGCCCTACCATAGTACCACCATGATTGACCCAGAAACGAGGATGACGCGTGTATACCACGTTCGGTACCCAGACCTGGCTGTAGTCGGTCTCCCAGTGGCCCTGCTCGGCAACCCATTTCTTCTGGCTACCGCCGTTGGAAGAGGAATTGTTGCCGCTTGAACCTTGAGAGCTGCCGGAATTCTGCTTGGACTGGGAGGAATCTCCCTTGCTGTCCGACTTCGACGAGTCGGAGGACTTGTTATCCTCCTTCTTGGAGTCATCGGACTTCTGGTCCTTGTCGGCGGACTCTTTCTTCTCCTCGGACTTGGCTCCAGTCGAGATAGGGGTTCCGTCCGGTTTCTTCACGGTGCCGGCATTCTGGTCATAGCCCTGGTCATGCACGCCATCGGTGGACCAGATGTCATCGGCGATCACATGCCCGCCGGATCCATTGATGATGTCGGCTGTTGATCCGCCCGTCGGTGCCTTCGTGACATCGTATGAGACGGCGACCTTGATGTTACCGTCCTTGTCAGTGGCAACCCACGTCACATCGACGGCACTGACGCCCTTGATTTTCTTTCCGTTGAGTACGGCAGCGAGGGCAGCGGAACGTCGGGCAGTCGAATCGACCATCTTGGCTGCATCGTCCTCGGAAACCTGGGTCACGAGGACACGACCGCTTTTGGCTTCGATCCGCACCTGGTCAGAAGCGATTGACAGGTCGGCATCGTCCAACTTGAGCGTCGCACATAGCTTGGCGATATCGGAAGTCGACAGGTTATCCGTCTTTTCCTCGGAGTTGTCCTTGACCGGTGTGACGGTTTGCTCCTGCTCGGTTGGCTGTGTGTTCGCTGTCTTATGGGAGCTCAGCGCAAATGCGCCGATGCCGAGACCGGCTATGAGTACGACGCCTGCGGCGATCGCGATGATCTTCTTGCGCTTGTCTCGATCATCGGTCGGCGTATCCCCATACACCGGAAGTTCCTCGGTGAGACCGGTATCGTTCTCGCCCTCGGTGGGGATGGGATCTGTCGGTTTCATATCGCCGCTGTCGTAAACGGGCGGCTCGTTGTTCATGTTCATATCATCCATTTGCATATCCTCCTTATGCTGTCTTTTGTGCTTCATCCTGGATAGATGAATTCGGGAGCGGTGCGATCTGGACGATCGGTTTGCTTCCCTTCAAGACGACAACCGGCTTTCCAGTCGTCGCCACGTCTTTTGCGATGCGGGAGAAATCCCGTTTGACTTGTGAGATTCCAAGCATCGACGGAATATCGCTGTCCATTGTATCGCCTTCTAAAACTGAACCCGTACTTATATCTACAGTTCTTATACCACAATAGCACTGTTCTTAACTTCTTTTTTAGAGCTATTTTTAGCTCGATTCAAAATAACAACTCTATCCGTGTATGTAGTATTATATCACTTCTGTACTGTAGTACAAGTGTGCTATAGGCGTTACTGTGCGAAAATAAGAAGCGTTCTCGCTCGACCGCCCGTATCCATCGAGGAACAGGTGACGAGTGTGATTGCGCGGGTTGCGCTTGCAATCGTGGTGTCGCAGTCATTACTGACGGCGGTCGCGTCTTTTTTCATATCTGAAAGCCACGACCGCACTTCCTCAGCGGAAGTGAAACCGAACGTCTGGATCGGCTGGTATTTCTTGTCGACAGACATCGCCATGACCGGCTTGAGAGCCTGCCGTCCCTTATCGGGGGTGTACCAATACATCTCGCCGATTTTGTCGAATTCCGCTTGCCTATAGGTCGCGAAAATAGGGGAGAAGATCTGCCCGGTAAACCCCATGTGGTGTCCGTATACGAGTGCGTGCGCACATTCTGCCGTGCTCCTTGCGTCCAGGTATGGGCAGCCGGCGAAAGACGGATTACGGTCGAAATCGTGGCTCAGATAGAAGTCCGCGGGGTCTTCCTTACGTGTATTTACGACGGGAAGGTCGATAGTTGTTCCCTCGACCCTGAGCCAAGCCGCGATATCCTGATTGCGGCCGCGGAGCATGGTCCAGTCGATTCCGTCTGCCGTCTGAGCCTCAGCGTCCTTTGCGAGGCTATCGTATTCCCAGCCTTCTTTAACCGTCTCTCCTCCCAGCAGAAGGGCTGCGGCCGCGGATAGGATGCAGATGACGAGCAGCATCCCGTTAACGATCTTGCTTATCCTTTTCCTTTTCGTCATGTTCAATTCCTTTCCTTTTTAGTGAAAAAGGGGCCATCGGGTTGCCCCGAATAGCCCCTTCAGTAGGCGATGGAAGCCCCTCTTAAAGGTTACTCCATCATATCGTCGGCGTCATCGATTTGATGGCGCTTGCGGTAGATATACGTACCGCCCGCACCGGCGGCGACGGCAGCCGCGATTGCGGCGCCGATCAGGATGTTGCGGCCGGTTTGAGCCATCGAGGACTTGTCGCTGGTGACGGTGACGGTCTGGTTCGCATCGTCGATGTCCTTGTGCTCGGCAACGGTCTTGTCGACGGTTGTCTTCTCGCCGGTCTCCCTGTCGGTTTCCGTTTCCTTGGTGGTCAGCGTCTCGAATGCCACGAGATCGTGGCCGTCCAGATGTGTCGTATCGACGGTGAACTTGACCTCGACGGTGCCGTCCTTCTCCTCCGGAGTGAAGGTGACGCTCGAGCTGAGTGGGTTACCGTCCCCATCGGAGAGGGGAGCGCCGGTGGTCTTATCCATAAGCGTACCGGTGACGGTATGCTCGACACCTGCCTCGATATTCGTGTAGGAGACGGTATCGGTGAGCTCGACCTTCTCGCCGACCTTGACGGTGTGCTTGCCGTCTTCGCCGGTGAGCGTGGTGCCGATGATGGCGGAATCGGACTTCGGGGTCTGCTTCACCTTGTCATTGTCATGGTCCTCGAGCTGGTCCTCGCCACCGCCGTTGCGGTAGAGGTCGACCTTGGCGTAATTCTCCAAGGAGTCGCCATCGCGGTAATCGTCGGTGACCTTCATATGGACGATAGCCGGTGCATAGTCACCGGAAACGCCCTCGCTGATCTTGAATTGACCGGCGGCGAGGTCGACCTTGGTCTCCTTGCCGTCCTTATCGGTCATCTTCGCGGAGGCGGACCCGTCCTTGTTCAGGGTGAGGGAATAGACGGTATCCCCGTCCTTACAGGTATAGGTGCCATCCTTCTGCTTGATCTTACCGCCGAGACCGTTATTGCCGAATGCCGTGAACTTGCCGGAGCCGTCGAGATCGACGAGGATGGAGACCCCATCGGAGTACGAACCGTTGCCCTTGGCGGTCTCGGTTGCGTCGTTCACGTCATCATGGGAGTCCTTGATGCCGTCACGGTCCCAATCGTCCTCACGCGTGGTGAAGCCGGATTCGACGCGCCCGTACTCGAAACGGATTGCAGTGACGTGCTCGCCCTCGGCAAGCTCGAGGTCGGACACCTTAAGGTCCTCGGCCTCGGTGGTGGACACGTCGGCTTTCCAAAGCTTCCAGCCGGTGTAATCGATCTTGCGGCCGTCTTCGCCAAGGGTTTCGGAATTGGACTCGTCGGTGAGCCACGGATTGCCGTGTCCGTCGGAAAGGGTCTGGTTGGCACCGGATTCGTCGGAGTAATCGGATGGTGTCTGATCGGTCTTGTACCAGACGTTCATCTTGCCGTCGAAGTCCTTGTACGCCTGCGGGGTCGTGATTGAATCGAGGGTGGCCTTACCGGTCATGACTCCGTAAAGGTCGTCCTCGACGGTGAACTCATCCGTCCAGGTGTTAGAGGTGGAGCGGAAATCGAGGGTGTAATCATAGCTTCCGTCATCTGACGTGCTGGTATCGGCGTTGTTCTCGCCGTCCCCGTTAGCCTCCGTATACGGATGCGTGGGGTCAGCGATCTCCTGGCGCTTGTCGATCTCGCCCTTGATGGAGATCGGCTTGTCGTACATGACGGCGGTCTGGATCTCGCCGGTCTTCTCCACGGTGAAATCGATGGACTCCGCTACATCATAAGTGTGCGGCGAGCGCTCTTCGGTGAGCGTGTACTTGCCGGGCGCGAGGGCATTGATCACATGGTCCTCCGTGGTGGAAGTCCACGAATCGATGACCTTGCCATCGGAATCCTTGAGCGTGAGCTTCGCGCCTTCGATTTCGGCCTCATTCGTGATATCGCGCTTGGAGACATGCAGCTTAGTGTAGTCGTCCGTGACATCGATCGTGTACTCGGTCACGCCCTCGGTCATGCCGTCGGAATCGACTGTGAAGGCGAAAACGTTCGGGTTCTCGATGTAGCCGGCGGGAGCCTCGGTCTCGACCATGTGGTAGGAACCGGTGGTGAGGTGCTTCACGTCGAACTCGCCCTTCGCGTCCGTGGTGCGCTCGGTGAACTTCTTGCCGTCTTTGAGGAGGACGGGCTCGGCTTTGACCTTTCCATCGGAGATGGATGCGTAGGCGATCTCGCCGTTCGTGACGGAAATCTTTCCAACCGCGCCGCCATCGACGGAGACGGTGTATTTGCCGGAGGCAAGGGTCTTGTCGGTGGTGTATGCCTTGCGGGCGGCATTCCACGTCAGATTCACGCTCGGCACCGAGTCACCGGTCTCGCTGAGCTCTGCGGAAGTTCCGAAGATATGGTTCTTGATGGCGACGGTATAGGACTTGCCCTTGTCTACGGAAATCGTGGCGTCGGAAAGCTTCACCTCATCGTCGCCCTTCTTAGCCACGACGGTGTAGTCACCGGCCTCGACAGCCGTGTCTCTTCCGACCTCGATCTCCTTGCCGTCCTTGTCCTTCAGGACAATCGAATATTCATTCGAATTGACCGTGACGGTGGAAGAGGAGACATTCTGCTTGACGGAGACCTCTTTGCCCTCATCGGCGCGGATTGCGACGGAAGTTCCGGTCTGGAAGGTCTCCTGGTCATCAATGTTCCAAATGTCGAACTTGGCGCCGGCGAGGACATCATCGATACCGAGAATGGTCTTGTTGACCTTTACCTTGGTCGGCTTGTCCTTCTGCTCTACGGAAGCGGTCACGAGATCGGTCTTGTCGTCCTTATAGGAAAGGGTGAACTCGACCGGGGTCGTATCGAGCACATGGCCCTTCGGGGCCTTGGTCTCGATGAAGGCATAGGTTGCGGAACCGGAACCGAGATAGAGTTTCTTGGTGGTGGCGGTTCCATCGTCACCGGTGGTCACATGGTCGACAACCTGTCCCTTGGACGCACGCACGGTGCCATCGGGGGAGACGACATCCTCCTGCGCGACGACATCGTACTCTGCATCTTTGAGATTCTTGCCGTCATCGGCGCAGGACTTGGTGATGGTCGCCTGCCCCATAGCCTGCCTGTCGAAGACCTTTACGACGGTGATGGGAGAGGCGTCTTTGTAATCCTTGGAGACCTCGAAGCCGACCGTCTCGCTGTTGAGCAGATACGGGGCGGAGGTGGCGATTTCCTTGACGGCGTACTTGCCGGACTTCAGCTTTCCGGGCATGGAGACCTGACCGTTCGCATCGGTAGTGAACGTATCGACCTTGGCGTTCACGTCATACGGATCGTCAAACGATACGACCTTGCCGTCGGCATCGAGGATCTGGAACTTGAAGCCGGAGAGCAGGACTGTGTTGCCCGTCTCTGCGTCGCATTTGACGATCTGGAGGCGGCTCGTCAACGTCTTGTCGATCACGGAGTAGTACTTCGTGCTCTGGTTGACCTCTTCATCTGCCGAGATAGTCCAGTCATCGACATGGTCATAGCCCTCGGGCACCGTGGAATCCACCTCGTGGATCGTGTAGCCCTTTTGATCGATCGGCAACGCGCCGTCGATGCCGGCGTTACGCTTGCCCTCGCCGAACCACGGGCGGGTTGCATCATCCGTTTTGTCCTCGGAGATGGAGGTCTCGTCACAGGTAGCGGCATCCTTGGTGGAGGCGAAACCGCTCTCGTTGGTGGTCAGCGTGCCGACGACCTCTCCGGTGCTGTTCGAGATGATCTGGAACTGCACGCCGACGGCGGGCTTGCCATGGCCGTCATCGGACTCCCAGCTGTCGTCCTCGCCGCCCTTGGTCTTGGCGATCTCGACATCGAACGCCTGCGGGTTCTCGGCGAAATCGTTCTCCGGCTCAAGCTCGATGGCTCCACCGTCAACCTTGGTGGCATCAAGCCATTCTCCAGCAGAGATAGTATAGGTATGAACAGTCGAATCCAGCTTATAGCCAGCAGGCGCCTTAGTTTCGACAATCTGGACCTTGCCCAAAGGTACGGCGGTAAAGTACAGAACGCCCTTGGCATTTGTCTTTCCGGTCGCTTCCCAGCCAGGAGTTGAAAGCGAAGTGATCTTGTACTCGGCGCCTTCAAGCGAAAGGCTTGTCTGAGCGGTACCGCTTGTCGCGGAATCCTTCTTTGCGACGGTGATTTTCACGACACCAGGGTCGTCCTTGAGCTGCTGCTCCCCGGCACTATTACCGGTCGAGAACTCGATACGTCCCTCGTGCTTCTGGAAACCCTGCGGGGCCTTGGTCTCGACGGCGTAATAGCTTTCGTTCGGGTCGAGCTGGTAGCTGGCATGGCCGTTGCCGTCCATGATGATATGGGCGACCAGCGCGTTGTCGCGGGTGCGGTAGATATCGTACTCTGCGCCCGCATAGGAGTACTCGCCGTTGCCGTCCGTCACCTTGGCATCGGCGGAGATCTTGCTGAAGGTCACGTTGACCTTGTTGAGCTGCCAGTTGACCTTGAAGAAGCCGGCGCCTGCCTGCGTGAAGGTGGTCGGGACGGTGACGCCCACGACAGCCTCGTTGCCGTACACGGCAGCGACGCGGACGGTCTGGCCGTAATCGTCATCGGTGTATTTCGGCTGGTTGTAGCCGTTCTGGAGCTGACCGGACGGATTGACGCCGACATGGCCGCAAGTCAGGTTGAGGTTTGCGGCGTTGGGGATCTCCACGCCGGAAGACGTGGTCTGCGCGTTGATCGTGCAGGTGCGCTCGATGGAGTAGTTGCCGGACTGCAGGGCGGAAACATCCACGCCCTGGGTGCCGAGTGCCTGGTAGATGGTCTTCGCCTCGTAGCGGCCGCCGGACGGGTTCTCGACTGCCGGCATGGTGTATCCACCGGTCGGGGTACCGGTGTACTTGTTGTGGCCGTTGGTGTGGAAGGTCATGCCGTCATAAGGTGCCGTATTGAACTTCCAGGCGCCAATGTTGTTCACGTTGCCGGCGAATGCCTTGGTGGCGATAGAGGTGAGGAAGTTGCCGACAGTCTTGCCGGTATCGTTTGTCAGCTTGACCTTGACGGTACGGACGCCGGCCGGAGCGAGCTTGAGCTCGAGCGTACCGGTGCCCTCATCGTAGGACCACATGTCCATATCGCGGGTGTACTCGATGCCGTTCGCAATGACGGAATCGATCGAACTGTCTTTCAGCGACTCGCGGGCGGTCTTGTCCTTGGCAAGGACGATCTTCGTGTCGGTGGCGAGGATATCGACCTTGGCGGTTCCGTTCTCGGCGACATCCCCGTCCACGCCGTCCTCGGAAATCTTGACGCTGATGCTGTTCTCTGCACCCTTGTCTGCAGTTGCATAGAGCAGCTGGATACGGGAGGAAGCGACCTTGAGCTCGCCCTTCTTGTTCTTCTCGGTATACTTCTTCGGCACATAGATGAGACCGGTGGCATCGTCGAACACGAATCCGTCGCGCATCTTGGCGTCGGCGTTGTTCTCGGACGCACCCCAATCGGCAAGGGTGGCACCGGAGATGCGGGAGCCGGCGTAGCCGACATAGTAGTCGGAATCCTCGTTGAGGTCATAGAGGATTGCATGGCTCACTGCGTTTGCTCGCAGCGCGTCTGCATGGTCCGACATGCCATCGCCGTCATCGTCGGCCCAGAGGTTGTCGAGAGAGGCGTTCGGGAGGTTGTTGGAGTCGACGACCGTGGTGGTCACGGTGAGTACATCCTTCTTCTCCAGCTTGTCGCCGAGCCCGACATACTTGGAATCGGCGTTCTCCTTGATATAGGTCTTCTCGTCGATAGCCTTGTTGGCCTTGCCCTCCTTGACCTTCACGGCCTTGAGGATGGAGGAGCCGTTCGAACCGTTCTCATAGAACATGGTGGAAACGGTGGTGCTACCGGTCACCTTGAAGGTGCCGATCCCGTCCTTGAGCGAGACGGCGGAGGCATCGTTATCGGAGTTATTGAAGACAGAGAGGCTGTCGGCGAAATACCCGTCGGTGGGAGAGGCCTTGATTGCGACCGTCTCGCCGACATTCACCGTAATGGTCTTGGTGTCGTCGTCCCTGCCGACAAACGACAGGCTGCCGTTCTCGGTATCGGCGAGGGTAACGGTTGCCGTCTTAGTTGAAGTATCTGCATAGGCCGTACTCGGCGCAAATGCGGCACCGAAGCTGCCCACGCATTGCGACAAAATGAGCACGGTACCGGCGGCAACGGTCGCAGCGCGGCGACCGACGGCCTTGATCTTGCTAAACATGCCTCCTCCTTTCTTTTGCTTGTTGTCTGTTTCGTTCATGTCTTGCATCATTCCTTTCCTTTTCCGGCTGCAAGTCTTGCAGCGTATTCAAGAGGATCGATTTGATATTTTACCAATTTCCACGTCGCGGTGCCTTTGCAAATAGTCCGCTTCACGTGCCGTTTCAACAATCGCATACCTCTTGTCAACAACCACGTTTCAACCTGATGAGTTGCAAACAGAAAAAGCCCCGCCTTTTATGGCGAGTCTGAATGTAAGAATAGATTTAGACAAGTGGTGTGGCTCATCCATATCGTTCGCTTAGAACTATTTCATCCATAGATTCCGCAGTTTTAAGACCTTCTCGTTTGTTAGGCGATCATATTGCCGCAGGCCGAGAGAAAGGAATCGAAATGGCTGACAGGCAATTTGCCATATACTCCGTAGACGATGAATCACTTACCTTTTATCGTTATGGGCACATTCCTGTGGTGGGAACAGAATTTGCTGGAAAACGTGTAACGAAGGTCTTCGAAAATTTTAGCGATCATTGCTGGACAACTGACGCGATCGCTGATCGCGTTACCGGTGTTTCCGTTGCGGTCGGCGGGATAAAACCGAGAAAACTCTGCCATTGGTTCAACCGGTTTGAAAATCTCCGTGCAGCCGATCTGGAGAAACTGGATACGACATACACGACTGCAGCTCAGGGTCTTTTCGAAAGCTGCGGTAACCTTGAGCAGGTCAGGATGCCGCGCTTCGGAATGCCGTTGGTGGCTGATACGAGTCGAATGTTCTATGGTTGCAAATCGCTAGAACGGCTCGGCATGGACGGCTACAACCTCTACAGTGCTGTTGACTTGCATGAGATGTTTTTCGGCTGCGAAAGGCTAAGAAAAATTGGAGCCGAAACATGGAATATTTCGCGGGCAGTGGATTTGAACAGGATGTTTTATGAATGCATGAACCTTTCCGAAGATCTGAGTTCTTGGACTCTTGAAAATTGGAGGGAAAACGCTCGCTTTAGTACAGGAGCACCAGGTGTGATCGATCCGGATTGGGACTATGCCTTCACTAGACAATTTTCCAGATGTCCAATTTGAAATTCTTCAAACAGAATAATTAACTAAAGGCAGCAAAAATGGGCTATCGCCGTACTGGCGGTAGCCCTGTTAACTCTAAAAGAAAACAACCAGGCAAATACCCGGTGGCCGATTCAGTCAAATTCGCAAGCGCTTGCGAATTTCATCTAGACGAATATCTGGACGAGGTTGTTAAGGAAGATGATGATCGTCGCGAGCTGTGCGATGGTGAGGAGAGAAATGATGAGATACGCCATGGCAAGCGTCTTGTTCTCCTTGTTGGCACGAACATGCTCATAAAGCTTGCGGTCGGAATAGATGGGAACGAGAGAGTACCAGCCGGGCATGCCGAGCTTGGCATACACCTTCCACTTGCCGACAAGCGTCACGAACGCGATGGTGAGCAGCAAGACCAGCGTAAAGAAAAACGCACCAGGCAGGGCAGAATAGGAGTGCATCAGATTTTCCTTTCAGACATCATTGCCGCACGGCAATTCGTTCATACGGCTTCACGAACTTAATTATACAAGTTAACGCACTGTTTCACTTCGAGATGAAAAGCCTTTCGAGGCGCCGTCGAGAGTGTTTGCCATGGCAACGCATCTTTTCAATTTGGAGGAAAGGAAGGTCTTCTTGGCTGCGGTGAACTTCTCGGCTAAAACCTCGAAGTCGACATTCTCCCAGTGTCGTTTCTTTCCGGTTCCCTGCATAAATACGTGGAAATAGGCGACGCGGCTTTGACTTGCGTGTGCGACAGGGCAGACCTGTTCTTCTTTCATACCGGCCTTGACCGCTTCGGTCGGCAATCGGTATTTAATCATCTCGGTATTCTTGCGTCTCGAAATGAAGCGTTCGCACATCTCCGGATGGATCGCCTCGTATGCCAGGACGCTTGAAGGGTCGCATTCAAATTTTTGCTTGAATTCCTTTTCCCGCGACTGCATGAATTGGAGTCGCGCCTCCAGCGCAGCCCGTTCATCTGCCATCTGTCGATCTCGCTCGATAACCTGCTCTTGGCTCATCGGTTCGAAGCTCCGGCAGACGGCATCTTCATTGAGACCGAAAAACTCGACCTCGCGGGCGGTACGGCTGGAATGATGCCAAGATTTGTACTCGAGGAATTCCTTAACGAGTTCGGCTTTCGTTTTCTTTTCGATATCCGGATTGTAAGCCAGATCGAAATCGAAACAGTAGTCCTTGACCGCCTGGATGATTGCAGTCTTGGTCCATCTGCTGATCGGCATCTCGCCCTGTTCATACGCCTCGACTGCACGTACGCTCATCGAGGAACCTAAATAGCCTTTTTGACCATACGCTACCTGTGTCATAACCCTAGACCTCCGTTCGCTGATCAGCTGTCGCCGACGGTGCCTTCATCGCGCGTGCAGGACTTCGCACCGATCTCATCAGACAATCGAGTCGATGCCTCATGGGAGGAAGCGGTTTTTTGGGACAGATTGATGGCTGTGCGATCGTCATCCTTGCAAACGCCTTGCGATGCTGTAGATTCGACAGGATGCCTCTTGGTATAGTCTTCGAGAAGATCGAACTCGAAGCCTGAAAGGTACGCGACGGCCAATTCCCTGCTCGGGAAGCTTTCGGTCCAGCAGTCGTCAGTCGTATTGTCGATTGCCGTGAACATGCCGTCTTCCTCGTCGATAAGGAAGAGCCCCGCATCGTCCGGACCGATTAGGTCTTCACCAAATCTATCCAAGAGCTCATGTGCACT
>ERZ839741.711-NODE-711-length-40873-cov-16.478710_pt1 | contig 40873 bp, 39 predicted proteins | sample MGYA00519880_ERZ839741 | MGnify/ENA primary metagenome ERZ839741 (study PRJEB31850, sample SAMEA3708851) | human gut metagenome | biome: human gut; feature: human-associated habitat; material: faeces | place: China | collected 2014 ...
ATCCTGAGTGGGGGCAAAAAGCGCCACCACATATAATAAACAAAGGGTTCAAGGGAAAAATCCCTTGCTAGAACAGCATTTGGATGGAGACATCTCTAATGCGTATCTAGCCGTCAACCTAAGAAGTATCAAAGCAGCCAAGACAGCAGATTAATCATACAACATTTCTTATTGGTTAATTAAATTGAATGGAAATTGAACACTACTCAATTGTGCAATCTATATGAATCTGATATGCTGAGTATACAAAAGCTTTTGAATTTTTTAGGAGATGAAGCAAATGGATATAGGCGTTGTTATAAAAAAATATAGAAAAGAAGCTGGTATGACGCAGGAGGAGATGGCAAACAGATTAGGCGTGACGACACCGGCTGTAAACAAATGGGAGAATAGTAATTCCAAGCCGGATATTGAACTGCTGGCACCAATTGCAAGACTGCTTGATATTTCACTTGATACATTACTTTCTTTTCATGAAAAACTTTCAGATATTGAAATCGAAGAAATTATCAGGAAGATGGACAGGATGTTTTCAGAAGAAGGCTATGAAAAGACTTATGAATGGGCATTGAGACTTATAAAGGAATATCCGAATTGTAACATGCTTATCTGGCAGGCTGCGGTAATGCTTGATGCAAGAAGAATAACGGATAAATGCATGAATCCGGAAAAATATGATAAGCAGATTAACGCATGGTATGAGCTGGCACTACATGATGAGAATGAAGAGATACAGCATCATGCAGCAGATTCCTTATTTGGATTTTATTTACGTAAGAAGAATTACGCCAAAGCAGAAAAATATCTGGACTATTTTTCAGAACACGATCCTATGAAAAGTTATTATCAGGGAAGATTACTCCAGGAGCAGGGAAAAATCAAAGAAGCATATGAGAAATATGAAAATGTTATTTTTTCCGGCTTTAGTACACTTAATTTTGTTCTTTCCACAATGGCGGGACTGGCATTGCGGGAAAATGATATCGGTTATGCGAGATTTTTGCCAGGGAAGGTACAGGCAGTTGCACATACATTGGAAATGGGAAAATATAATGAGTATTCGCCAATGCTTGATATTGTATGTGCAGGGAAAGATGTAGAGGGAACATATAAGGTGGTAAAACATTTTCTTGATAATGTGGGTACTATGTATGATTTTAGAAAGTCCGGTTTATATAAGCATATGAAGTTCAGAGATATTGATGAAGCTATATTAGATGGTGTAAAAGAAAAACTTCTTGAAGGATTCAGAAATGAGGAAGAATTCGGCTACATGGCAGGATATGAACCGTGGGAGAAATTAATTTTTGACAGATAAGTTTTTTGAAAACTGTCGTTTGGTAAAATCTATTCCATTTTTAAAAGCCTTGCGATAAAATATGTTCTGTGAGACGGTAGTTCTTTTGTCCCAACAAAAGCCAGATGACACGATAGAGATCGACTTAGATTTAGAAGTTGGATGCAACCAGTGCTGAGTTGAAAGCTCGTGATCAGATGGAATGGGTCAGATTGGTAAATGGTATTCGTAATATGGCAGAAGAACTTGTGCTAAAAGAATTGGTGTAGATCTAAAGCGTGGAAAACTCCTTCGGGAGCTTTTGGCTGTTTATAAGATAAATTCTGTCGGAGATTTATTATAAAACATTACTTTACAAGAAGAATAAAAAAGCATATAATTCTTTTATAATATATTTAATAAAAGAGGGTAAGAAAACGGAAAATAAAGATAAAAAAAATACAACAAGAAAAAAAATAATTAATTATGTGCTAAACAAGCATGTTACATCCAAGGCGGAAATCGCAAAAGAGTTAAACTTGAGTATGCCGACTGTGTTAGCAAATGTGAATGACTTATTAGAAAAAATGGTGTTGGAAGAAACTGGGGAATATGCTTCGACCGGTGGACGAAAGGCAAAAAGTATAGGGATTAATAAGTCATACTGTCATGCAATGGGAATTTTGATTACAGCGAATCATATAGAAATGGTATTAGTAAATCTTGGAGATGAGATTATAAAAAAAGATCGCATCCGTTTAAAATTTACGGCAGAATTATTCTATTGTACAGAGGTGGCACAAAAGGTCAAAACTTTTCTTGAAGGCGAATTAGCGAAGGACACGCTACTTGGGATTGGAGTGGCGATTCCAGGAATTATTGATCAGAAAGAACGGATCGTTTTAAAATCCCATGCTTTAGGTATAGAGAATTATAGTCTGCGCTTTTTAGAGCAGGCTTTGGAAATTCCAGTATATTTTGAAAACGATGCTAATGCTGCAATGCTTGCAGAAAAAAAGCAAAAATATCCAAATGCGATATATCTGTCTTTGAACCACACCTTAGGAGGTGCATTCTGCATAGATGGAAAGCTGTTTCGAGGGCAGAACCAGAAAGCAGGGGAGTTTGGTCACATGATACTCGTTCCCGGTGGAAGAAAGTGTTATTGTGGTAAATCAGGATGTGCAGATGCATATTGTGCAGCAAGTGTACTGACACAAGATAACAGGCAGTCACTGGATGCATTTATGGAAAAAATTGAAAGTGGTGATGAAAAAAATTTGCAGACATGGAATGAGTATTTGGATCATCTTGCTGTTTTGATATCAAATCTGCGGATGGCATATGATATGGATATCATACTAGGAGGTGATGTGGGAGGCGTATTGTCAGATTATATGATACCACTGGGAGAAAAAGTGATGGCATATAATGGCTTTGAGCATGATGTTTCATACTTGAAAAATTGTTCGTATAAGAAAGAAGCGTCGGCTGTTGGAGCCGCGAAATACTTTTTTACAAAACATATGGTAGAATTGTAATTTTTCTGAACGCAGATAAGCAGTCCACCGCATCTGGTGCGTAGGGAATTAAGCGTTGGGTAAGGGGATGTTTAGTCTGTTGGAGTTAAAAACTCCCACTGACAAGTTGCAAAGCGAATGCGATGTCCGATTTATATGTGTGAAAAACGAGAAGTTGTGTAAAATTAGAAAAAGATATTATAGTAAAAAACGGAAAGAAAACAGTAACTACGGTTTCCTTTCCGTTTTTTGCATGTTAATTGTGAAAAATATACAAAAAATATATTTTGAAATTATGAAATATATAAAAATATGAAAAAACATATTGACAAATTGTGTTTATAGGACAATAATATAATTACTTTAATAAAACGTTTTATAAAACACATAACAATATAAAAAAGGAGGAAACAACTATGTTACAGCAGGTAATGACAAATCCAGGAGAAATTATTTTCAGAGAGGTTCCGGTTCCGGAGGTAAAGGAAAATCAGGTGTTGGTAAAGATTATGAATATTGGTGTTTGTGGATCAGATATTCATGTTTATCATGGAAAACATCCGTTTACAAAATATCCGGTAACACAGGGACATGAGGTTTCTGGTGAGATTACAGAACTTGGAAAAAATATCACAGAGTTTCATGTGGGACAGAAGGTGACGATAGAGCCGCAGGTATATTGTGGACATTGCTATCCATGTCGTCATGGAAAGTATAATCTCTGTGAGGAATTAAAAGTAATGGGATTTCAGACGACAGGAACAGCATCTGAGTATTTTGCAGTGGATGCATCTAAAGTAACACCTATTCCGGAAGATATGTCCTATGAAGAAGGAGCTATGATCGAACCTCTTGCTGTGGCAGTTCATGGTGTAAAACAGATGGGCGATGTGGCTGGCATGAATATTGCAGTCCTTGGAGCAGGACCGATCGGAAATCTCGTGGCACAGACAGCAAAAGGAATGGGAGCAGCGAAAGTGATGATCACAGATATCAGTGATCTTAGATTGGCGAAGGCAAAAGAATGTGGAATTGATGTGTGTGTGAATACCAAAAATAAAGACTTCGGTGAGGCGATGATCGAAGCATTTGGACCGGATAAGGCAGATGTGATCTACGACTGTGCCGGAAACAATATCACAATGGGACAGGCAATTAAATATGCAAGAAAAGGAAGCACGATCGTACTGGTGGCTGTTTTTGCAGGAATGGCAGAAGTAGATCTTGCAGTGGCAAATGACCACGAACTTGACATTAAGAGCACGATGATGTACCGCCATGATGATTACATAGATGGAATCAGACTGGTAAATGAGGGCAAAGTTCATTTGAAACCGCTCATCTCAAAGACATTTGCTTTTAAAGATTATCTGAAGGCATACCAGTATATTGATGATAACCGCGAGACAACGATGAAAGTAATTATCAACGTCAGTGAAAAGTAAGGAGTTCGTATGGAAAATAAATATGGAATTGTCGGAATTGCCCATGTCGGGCTTCCGACAAACGATTTACAGAAAACAGTTGAGTTTTATAAGAGTCTTGGATTTGAAGTAATTATGCAGTCTTATAATGAAAAAGCAGGGGAAAAAGTGGCATTTTTACAGATAAAAAATTACTGCATAGAGACTTTTGAAAATGGGAAGGCGGAAATGTCAGACGGTGCATACCAACATGTTGCACTTGATGTGGAAGACATTGAAAGTATGTATCAGAAAATCTGCAATGAAAAATACACAATTATTACAGACGGAATCGAAGAACTGCCATTTTGGGAAAATGGTGTGAAGTATTTTATGATTAAGGGACCAAATGAGGAAAGAATAGAGTTCTGTCAGAAACTCTGATAAAAATAGGAGAGACATATGGGAAGCGAAAACAAAAATGGAAAAGTACCGCTGATCAGTAAGATTGCATATGGGTTTGGTGATGTTGGATGTAATTTCAGCTGGATGTTCGTCAGTAATTTTCTGATGATATTTTATACAGACGTGTTCGGAATCAGTATGGCGGCTGTGTCAGCACTGATGCTTTTTTCAAGATTCTGGGATGCAATCAATGATCCAATCGTCGGGGGACTTACGGATAAAACAAAATCGAGATGGGGACGGTACCGTCCATGGCTGTTAGTAGCGGCACCAATTACAGCAATTCTTCTTGTGATGACATTCTGGGCAAGACCTGACTGGCCGCAGAATGGAAAGATCATTTATATGGTAATTACATATTGTCTGCTGGTTTTGGGGTATACCTGTGTGAATATTCCATATGGAACCTTGTGTGGTGCTATGACACAGGATATTGATGAACGTGCAAAAATAAATACATCCCGTTCGGTTGCAGCGATGATTGCAATTGGTGTGTTAAATATTATCACAGTTCCACTGCTCAGCAAATTCGGCAGTCATAGTGCAAAGACAGGATATCTGACGGTTGCGGTCATATATGGATGTATTTTTACAGCCTGTCATTTCTTCTGCTTTGCGAAGACGAAAGAGGCAGTGATCACTCCGGAAAAAGAAAAAATTTCTGTAAAGGTTCAGTTGAAAGCAGTCATGCAGAATAGACCATATCTTCTTGCATTGGTAGGACAGATATTATTTGGATTTACATTATATGGTAGAAACGCAGATATTCTGTATTATTTTACATATGTGGAAGGGAATGCCTCCTACTACACAACTTATTCGATGTGCATCATTATTCCTTCTATCATCGGGGCAGCCTGTTTTCAACCATTATTCCGCAAGTTGAATAACAAAGGAAGAACAGCATCTCTCTTTGCTTTATTTACAGGAATTTCCATGTTGTCTATGTTTTTCTTCAATGCCAAAGAATCATCAGCTATTTTTTATGCATTATACCTATCTCTCCGTACAGCCTGATTATGGGATCGCCACACAGTATCGGACGGATAACTTGATTTACATGCAAAAAACAGGTTTGTTTTTTCCGGATACCAACACTTTGTCAGAATCTTCTATACCGGATTCTGAACGGAATGATTCTGAAATACAAAATAGTAGTACTGTTGATTCCTCTGAAGATTCTCTGACACAGGAATCACAGACAATTTCCAGACTTCAGGACGAAATGCGTGCTGTTTATCAGTATATTCAGCAGCAGAATACGCTTTCGGATATGAATTTCACTTACACGGCAAATGCAAAGGGAGAAAATTACGCGATCCTCTGTGAAACAACAGAAGAGAAGGATGGCATAATGGCCAATGTTAATTATTGCCTGTATGATAACGGTTCTAAAACTGACGAAAACAATAATACCTTCGAGGAGCTTGTTCTGGAAAAAGTATATCCCAATGGTGAATATGAGACAGAGCTGGTTGATTTCTATCTGGTAGATCCAGAAACTCTGGAAGTTATAGATGAACAGAAATCAACTTGGTAGTTCCGGTACATCGTTTTCGAAAGAACTGCTTCGTCAATTTCTGTTAAATAGATTGAACAAATTTCTCTACATAATGCAAGGTAGCACCGATCGCCGGTGTATACTGTCCATGCGTACCGACCAGTATCTGCGTGTTATCCGGTATGGATGGTACGGCAGTATGGAGATACTCTGTCAGATACGTCAAATCCTCCTCTGTAAAATAAGGTGCAAGGTAGCCACTAAGGATGATCGGTGCATCGATCATCAGGTTAAGATTCTTCATGGCAAATGCCAGGTGGTTTAAATAGTCTTTCCAGATCTGTAGGATCTGGGGAGATTTTTTTGCGCGAAGAAGAGGAAAAAATTCTTTGACAGGTATACCTGCAGCCTGTTCCAGTGCATTGGCAGAGCAGTAGGTCTCCAGACAGCCACGGCTGCCGCAATAACAAAGTGGCCCATCGGGATGAATACACATATGTTCCAGTGTTCCGCTGTGCATGGAGACTCCCTGATGAACTTGATGATCCGTAATGATACCGCCGCCCAGATTTCGGTTCAGCAGAATGATAACAGCACTGTCAAGCTCCGGATGATTCCATAATTCCAGGAACGCAGCTGATTTTGAGTCGTGCTCCAGATAACAGGGATAAGGAAGATATCTGGAAAAATCATCCAGCTTCATGCCGACGTTATTCATAATATCTCCATATAATACCGTAGTATGATCTAAAGAGGTGATACCCTGTGTGGCAATGGAGATACCAAGAACTTTGTCATGGTCATATTGGTGTGACGAAAGGAATTCCTTTACGGTGTCAGTAACCTGTTTATAGTAATCCGGTGTGTCAGAATAGGGAAGCAAAACAGTATCTGTGTAGAAAGCATTTCCGTACAGATCTACAGCAGTTATATGAAACATTCCTTTTAAAATACCGATACCAATAGAAATTTTAAAATCGGATACAATCTGAATGGCGTTTGCTTTTCTTCCGCCGGTGGATGCAAAAAGCCGTTTTTTTTCTATCAGACCTTCCTGCTCCAGAAGGTTGAGGTTCTGGCTGACTGTGGATAAACCCATCTGCAGTTCCTGAACGATCTGCTGCTTGGAGGTCTTTTTCTTTCTGTAAATATATTGGTAAACCTTTGATTTATTTATTTTTTTGAGACTAATGTTGGTCAATCCCTTTTCGCTCATGTTGTTCTCCTGATTACGTTGCAAGATAATGTTAAGTTTATTGTAGCATAGAACGAAAAAAAGCAATAAAAAGGATATGTATTACAGAAAGCTGACGGAAAAGCAACAACGATACACAAATATGTTGGAATGATTCCCGGAAAGGGTTTACATATCTTCAAAATGCCATTAATATAAGGAAGGGATCTTCCCATCCATAAAAAATAAGATACGGAGAATTAACATGAAAAAACAATTGAAGGATACTCAGATTCTGTTGGAAATCCTGATCCTGACAGCAGCTGTTGCTATTATTGCAGCGGCAGTCTATTTTTTTCTGGTACCAAGCCATACTTCTGTCAGCAGTATTTCGGGTCTTGGTATCGTACTTTCCAACTTTGTACCGTTGCCCCTTTCCGCCATCACCATGATTCTGAACGTAGTACTTCTGATCATCGGCTTTTTTACCTGCGGAAGAGAATTTGGTGTAAAAACCGTCTACACCAGTATCATGCTTCCTGTTTTTCTTGGACTTTTTGAAAAAATCTTCCCGGATTTTGGTTCGATGACAAACAGTCAGGAGCTGGATGTTCTGTGCTATACACTTGTAGTCAGTGTGGGACTCAGTATTCTTTTTAACAGAAATGCTTCTTCCGGCGGACTTGATATTGTAGCAAAGATCATGAATAAATATCTTCATATGGAGCTTGGAAAAGCTATGTCGCTGTCCGGTATGTGCGTTGCCCTGTCTGCAGCACTCGTTTACGACAAAAAAACGGTAGTCCTGAGTATTCTTGGAACGTATTTTAACGGAATTGTTCTGGATCATTTTATTTTTGACCATAATATCAAACGCCGGGTATGTATCATCACTCCAAAGGAAGAAGAACTTCGGGAATTTATTCTTCATGAGCTGCACAGCGGTGCTACGATCTATGAAGCCTATGGTGCCTATAACATGCAGAAGCGCAAAGAAATCATCACGATCGTAGACAAGACAGAATACCAGAAATTGATGAATTTTATCAACAAACTTGATCCGAAAGCGTTTATCACAGTTTATAATGTATCCAACATGAGATATCAGCCTAAAATGTAAAAAAGTTCCGCAGCACCTCAATCACAGAAGTGCTGCGGAATTTTTTTACCGTAATTTCCTGTGAAAACGTTTCTTGAATTACCCCATGGAGCAAAAACTCCGGCGCGGCGGAAGGAGAAGAAGAGCGGACGGATGCAGATGGATACGATCAATGACATCGCTATAGTGCAAATAAGGACACTTTTTTAGACAAAGCGTGTTCTTTTTTTACCACATAAAGTTATCTATAATTAGAGACAGAAAATGGAGGAAGGGTATGAAAAGATATTATTTAGCAATTGATATAGGAGCATCCAGCGGAAGGCATATTCTCGGGCATATGGAAGATGGGAAAATGGTTCTCGAGGAAATTTACCGTTTCCCGAATGGAATGCAGAAACGGGACGGTGAGAAGGTGTGGGATATCGAGGCACTCTTCGAAGCTGTGTTGGCCGGAATGAAAAAATGCAGAGAACTTGGAAAGATCCCGGTGAGTGTCGGAATTGATACATGGGCAGTTGATTTTGTCCTTCTGGACAAGGATGATCAGCGGATCGGAAATGCCGTTGCTTATCGCGATGACCGCACGAAAGGAATGGATGAGGAGGTTTATCGCACAGTGCCGGAGGAAGAACTCTATGCATCGACCGGTATTCAGAAACAGATTTTTAACAGTATTTATCAGCTTATGGCGTGGAAGAAGAAAAAACCGGAACAGCTGGAAAAAGCAGAGACGTTGCTGATGATTCCGGATTACCTGAATTTCCTGCTTTCCGGCGTGAAAGCGCAGGAATACACAAATGCAACAACGACCCAGCTCGTCAATCCGGAAACCGGGGACTGGAACAGGGAGATGATTCAAAAACTGGGATACCCGGAGAAAATCTTCCTGCCGATCCGTGAACCGGGGACTGTGATCGGTCGTCTGAAAAAAGAAATTCAGGAGCAGGTCGGCTTCGACTGTGAGATTGTTCTTCCCGCAACACACGACACAGGCTCCGCAGTAGTCGCTGTGCCAAGCAATGAGGAACATGTACTCTACATCAGCTCTGGAACCTGGTCTCTGATGGGAACAGAATTAAAAGAGGCCGATTGCGGGACAGAAGCCATGCAGCACAATTTTACCAATGAAGGCGGCTACAACAGAAGATACCGTTTTCTGAAAAACATTATGGGGCTGTGGATGATTCAGTCTGTACGAAAAGAAATCGCAGAGGAGGTAAGTTTTGGAACCATTTGCGAAATGGCATCGAAATGCAGGATTTCATCCATCGTGGATGCAAATGACGATCGTTTTCTGGCACCGGAAAATATGACAGCAGAGGTACAGAAGGCATGTGAAGAAAGTGGCCAGCAGGTACCGCAGGGAATTGCAGAGATTGCAGCAGTGATCTACAACAGTCTGGCAGTATGCTATGCAAAGACGTTAAAAGAACTGGAAGAACAAACGGGTTGTCAGTACCGGAAGATTCATGTCGTAGGCGGCGGCGCCAATGCCGGTTATCTGAACCGGCTGACAGCAGAAAAGACCGGAAGAACCGTACTGGCGGGACCGACCGAGGCAACTGCTATCGGCAATCTGGCGGTGCAGATGATCACCGGAAAGGAATGCAGCAATTTGAAGGATGCGAGAAACTGTATTTTCCATTCCTTCGAAATCAAACAATATGAGCCATAAAAAATGAGACGAAAGGTTAAAAGAGGCAAAGAACATGTTAGTTGAAACAAAAGCAAAAGTAGGTGTATTTGCAATCGCACTGGGTGCATATCTGCCGCAGTTCCCGACGCTGGTTCCGGAATTTGAGGCACAGTATGATGCGTTCAAAAAGACGATTCCCGATACCGTTGAAATGATCGATGGTGGAATCGTTACAACGAAAGAATTATCGATGGAAGCAGGAGATAAGTTTCGTGCAGCGGATGTAGATCTTGTTATTTTACAGCTTCTGACCTACGCGACCAGCTACAATATGCTCCCGGCAGTCCGTGACCTGAATGTGCCGGTTGTGCTTGTGAATGTGCAGAAACGGAAAGCACCGGATTATGCCAATACCGATACGCCAAAATGGCTGGGTGAGCTGTATGCCTGTGGAGCAGTCGGTGAGATGGTAGCCGATCTGGAGCGTGCAGGAAAACGTCATGCCGTCATCACCGGTGTTGTAGAAGGCGGAGATGATTACGTGGCAAAGGAAATCGATGAGTGGTGCCGGGCAGCCCAGGTACGCAGAAGATTCCGCTACACCAATATTGCCCAGATCGGAAGACCATATCCGGGAATGATGGACCTGTATATCGATGAAACCAATCTTTACAACCGGATGGGACTTTATACGAAACAGTTCGACTGGGAGAAAATGTGGGCAATCGCGGATCCTGTTACAGATGAGGCCGCAATCCGCGCCAAGGCAGAGGAGATTCTGGATACCTTTGACATCGAGGGCGGTGCAACGGTAGAGACCGTATGGGATATGGCAAAATATGTCGTTGCTTTTGAAGAATGGGTAAAAAAAGAAGATCTTGGTATGGTGGCATCCCATTATGACGGCTTTGCAAAAGGGGTTGCCGGAAAACTGGACAGCATGCTGATTCCGGCATTTTCCATGCTGATCAAACAGGGTACAGCCTGTGCCGTAGAGGGTGATATGAAAGTTGCAATGGCAATGAGCATTCTGAAAACAATCGCCGGAACCGGTCAGCTTTCTGAGATGTATTCGATCGATTTCAATGAGGATATCTGTATTATCGGCCACTCCGGATCGGGAGATGCTGATATTTCGCAGGCGAAAAAACCGTCCATGAAAATCGTTGATGTTTTTCATGGCAAGACGGGCGGCGGATATCTGACGCAGTTTTATCCGCCAGTCGGAGATGTTACATATCTTGGAATTACGCAGGATAAAGACGGTCATTTTAAATTTGTTGCTGCAGAGGGTGTCAATGAGGATGGTCCGATCTTTACCTTTGGCGATACCAATATGAGAACACGTTTCTCCATTGGGGCAAGAGAGTTCTGCAACAGATGGAGTGAGGCGGGACCAACACATCATATGGCAGCTGCTGTCGGACATCATATTGATACGATTCTGAAAGTTGCAAAAATCCTGGATGTGCCGGTAGACATTGTATGCCGGTAAATACCGATAAAAGAAGAGAAAAGAGAGAAAGAAGAGGAAAATAACATGAAATTTTTAGATGCAGAATTTGTAAAGGGCTTTATCCGAATGGCAAATGATGGCTGGGAGCAGGGATGGCATGAGAGAAACGGCGGAAACCTTTCTTACCGTGTGAAACCGGAAGAGGTTGAAGAGGTAAAAGAAAACTTTGAGGCCAGAGAGTGGAATCCGATCGGAACCGCCGTTCCAAATCTTGCGGGAGAGTATTTCCTGGTAACCGGAAGCGGAAAATATTTCCGAAATGTCACAATCAAACCGGAAGACAGCATCTGTATGATTGAGCTGGATGAAAAAGGTGAAAATTACCGCATCGTCTGGGGTCTCGTCAACGGAGGACGTCCGACCTCAGAGCTTCCGAGCCATCTGATGAACCTGGAGGTAAAAAAACTTCAGGACGAAAGATACCGCGTTGTGTACCATGCACATACCACCAACGTGATCGCGCTTACCTTTGTTCTGCCGCTGGAAGATAAAGTATTTACCCGCGAACTCTGGGAGATGGCAACCGAGTGCCCTGTTGTATTCCCGTCCGGAATCGGTGTCGTTCCGTGGATGGTTCCGGGAGGCAGAGAGATCGCCGTTGCCACGAGCGAGCTGATGAAGAAATATGATCTTGCTATCTGGGCACACCACGGCATGTTCGCCGCCGGCTTTGATTTTGACCTGACCTTCGGTCTGATGCATACCGCAGAAAAATCTGCAGAAATCCTGGTAAAAACACTTTCTATGCAGCCAACGAAACGCCAGACGATCACACCGGATGAATTCCGCCATCTGGCAAAAGACTTCGGCGTAACACTTCCGGAAGAGTTTTTGTATGAGAAATAAAACTGGAAACTGATAGTGAAAAATGGCCGTCTGATCCTTGCACTGAGGAATGGGACGGCCATTTTTTTGCTGTGCAGAAGAAAAAGTCTATTAATTTCTTTCGGAATTTGATAAACTATAAGATAAGATTATCGATTAGAAAACAGTGGAACATTTCATTATCAGACAGAAAATGCTGGTGTGTCTGCGCTCAGAAAGGAAAGATGAAATATGACTTCAGCGATTAGTATAGGAAAGCAGGATTTTGCTTCCCTTCGAGAAAATCATTATTTTTATGTTGATAAAACCGATTTTATCAGACAATGGTGGGAAAGTGGAGATGACATTACGCTGATCACACGTCCGAGAAGATTTGGCAAAACATTGAATATGAGCATGCTGAATTGTTTCTTTTCCAGACAGTATGCAGAAAAAGGTACCATCTTTGAAGGGCTTTCCATCTGGAAACAGGAAAAATACCGCAGACTGCAGGGAACTTATCCGGTGATTTTTCTGAGCTTTGCGGACGTAAAACAGAATAACTATCAGGATGCAGTGCAGAAGATAAAAAATATTATTGTAGATGCTTATCGCCAACATCGGTATTTGGAGCAGGAAGAATGCTTTACGCAAAATGAGAAACAGCAGATGCTGGAAATTACAGAAAAAATGAGTGATGTGACAGCACAGGATGCATTAAAAAATCTTTCCAGTTATTTGAATCTTTTATATGGAAAAAAAGTTTTGATCTTTCTGGATGAATATGACACGCCCATGCAGGAAGCCTATATTCATGGATACTGGGATGAATTTGCCGGATTTATGAGAAGCCTTTTCAATGCGACGTTCAAAACAAATCCATATCTGGACCGCGCTGTGATGACTGGAATTACCCGTATTTCCAAAGAATCTGTTTTTTCGGACCTCAATAATCTGACGGTTATTACAACAACATCGGATGCCTATGCAGACTGTTTTGGTTTTACAGAAGAAGAGGTATTTCAATCATTAGATCAATTTGGAATGCCGGAAAAGAAAGATCTGGTAAAGCAATGGTATGACGGATTTTGCTTTGGCGCGCATCGTGATGTTTACAATCCGTGGTCTATTACAAATTATCTGAAAGAGAAAAAACTGCGGCCCTACTGGGCAGCTACAAGTTCCAATGGATTGATCAGCAAACTCCTGCAGTCGGCATCGGTAAATATGAAGGAAGAACTGGAAAAACTGATCAACAGACAACAAATTGTAGTTAATTTTGATGAGCAGATTATATTTGGACAATTAGAACAGGATGAAAGTGCGGTATGGAGTCTGTTGGTGGCAAGCGGTTATCTGAAAGTGGAGGAGATTGAATACAGAGGACTGACGCTGGAGCCGTGGTATTCTCTTTCCATCACAAATCTGGAGACTGTGAGCATGTTTTCGAATATGTTCAAAAGCTGGTTTGCAGCGGCATCTGCCAATTATAATGAATTTATCAAAGCAATGCTGAATGGTGATGTAAAAGCGATGAACCTCTATATGAATGATATTGCACTTGCTACATTTAGTAATTTTGATGCTGGAAAACATGCGTCCGAGCGGAGCCAGCCAGAGCGGTTTTATCATGGATTTGTACTTGGGCTGCTGGTGGAAGTGCGAGATCTTTATGAGGTGCGTTCCAATCGGGAAAGTGGGTATGGAAGATACGATGTGATTCTAATTCCCAGAAATTTGGATCGAGATGCTATGATTCTGGAATTTAAAGTAAAAGAAACGGAAGAAAAAACGCTGCAGGAAACGGTACAAAAAGCACTGGCGCAGATTGAAATAAAGAAATACGACGCGGAACTGAAAAAACGGGGAATCCCAAAAGAAAGAATCCGGCATTATGGATTTGCGTTTGAAGGGAAAAAGGTATTAATTGGGTAATAGAAAACGCTGTCAATGCTTCTCTGGAAGGGGAAGCGGGACAGCGTTTTTCTGTTAATTGTGATTAGAGTACCATTTGAAGCAGCATTACCATAAGCGGCATCGTCACAATAGAAGCCAGCGTGGTAACAACATTGATGGCACTGGCATAGCGTGAATCGTTTCCGTATACCTGACACATCTGTGTAACTGTAGAGGCAGATGGCGTGATGACGGCGAGAAAAACAATCAGAATCAGCGTCGGTCCGTCTGCAGAAAGATCGGCAAGATGGCTGATTTTCAGAAGAACAAGCGCCATCAGCGGAACGGCGATCAGGCGGAGAAAGGTCACGAAGTAAATCCGTTTATTCGCAAAAATCTGCCGGAAGTCCATGCCGGCAAAAAGCATACCCGTAACAATCATACTGGCAGGGCCAACCATGCTTCCGACAGAATGAAGCGTATTGTTGACCAGCGCAGGAAGCCGGATGCCCGTGAAAAAAAGAAGAATTCCGACGAAAATAGAAATAATATTGAGGTTCAGAACAATCTTCTTCCAGTCATAGGAAGCCTCACGGCTGATCACCTTTTTGCAGTGCGTCCAGAAAAAGACAAGCTGTACGCTCATATAAACACAGCTGTAAAGCACCCATTCCGCTCCTAAAACAGCCGTCACAAGCGGCACAATCAGATTGCCGGAATTGGAGTAGTAAACAGAAGTTATCTCAACCGCATCCAAATGAAACACCCGTCCAAGAGCTGAAACCGCAAAAAGAAGCACAACCTGCATCAGAAGCGAAGCCGCAAACGCAACCAGCAGCCCCCGCACCGTTTCCGGCGTGTAATCGACCTGAAACGCATTCAGAATCACGCAGGGAATGATCAGGTACAGCACAATTTTCGACAGAACTTTGCTGTCCTCATCCTTTAAAAGTCCGGCTTTTACGATTAAAAAGCCCATAAAAATCATAAGAAAAAGCTGCACGATCTGTTGCGCAAGAAGAATACTGATCTCCATAAAATCCCCCCATATGTGTGTCCTATGAAAAATATTATAAGGTGGAGGAGAGGGGATTTCAATTTCTTTTTGAGAGATTTGGGTCGAAATAATGGTGAAAATATAAGAAAAATGGCTGTTGACCAAAAGAAAATGCTGTCATATAATATATTCGACAAGAGAGCCGTTGGTCAGTGTACACCTGACCGCCGGATAAAGCTTCTAACTAAAAATAGCGCTTAACTTTACCAGAGCAGGGGCGCTATTTTTGATTTGACAAAATTACACGATTGCAATATAATATACTTAACAAGACAGCCGGAAGGTGAGCGCAATCACCCGATCTGGCGAAAATATTAAATAGCTATAAGAAGTGGTCATCCATGCTTACCAGAGAGCAGGATGGCCATTTCTTATGTGCGTATATTTGAAAAATCAATTACATGTAATAAAAAAATAAATGGATGGATTTGCTCCGCACGTTTCCTTTGGAATGAGTGTTTTGATTGGTATACTCTAATCAATGCAGGCGTTTTTGCTTAAAATCAAAATTCATTTGTATGGAAAAGAAAACTTACGAAAATAAAAAAAGAAACGAGCAACCCGATTGAGCCCTAAGGCTGTACACGACAAAAAAACCATTTCTTAATTTCTATAATAAAGGAAGGCTGAATTATAGTCAAGAAATTTTTGCGATTTTAAAACAAAGTAATAAAAAGTGTGATATAATAACCTCATAATGAAAAGTAAAATTCCGCCTATTTTTCTACATTGTAGGCGGCAATTTTACACCTGCCAGTTAGTGAATCCTAATAAAAGTAAGATGGAGGTACCCGCCCATGATGGAATACACCAGCAAATATTGGAACATGCTGACTCCTTTAATAAAGAAAAGTCTGCTAAAACGCTACGGAAAAGAGGAGACCGCAGAGCTTCTCCGCAAGACCAACCAGATCTACCGCGACATGCTTCGCCGCGCCGATGATATCGGAAAGGGCAACCCGATGGCGTCGAATCTCTATGAAGGCCTCATTTTTCTTGCGCTCTGGGATGCGTCGGACAGACAGATTTCTGTGGATGAACTGCGTACAATCTCAGAGGAGATGATGTCCTTCCCGCTTCTGAAAGCCATGGGCCTGATGATTAATGCGAATAAGAAGAGCGGCATGGCGCGGATTGCGAAGATGATGCATAAGGATGCCGCCTGGCTGGAAGCACATCCGCAGTATAAGGCGTATTCGTGGGATTTTCATTTTGATGAGACGAAGCATCAGGACGGTTTTTATTACCACTTCACCCAATGTCCCCTGAACACCTTCGCCCGAAAAGAGGGCTATCTGGAAGTGCTGCCGATTATGTGCGACATTGATTACAAGACAGCAGCCCTGATGCACGCGAAGCTCTACCGTGACCATACGCTGGCAGGCGGCGGTGAGGTCTGTGATTACTGGTTCGTGGGGGACAAGGTGGAAAATCCGAAATAAAACAAGACCGGACCGGAACTGCCGAGACGATGCTGCAGTGCTTCTACGCCCGCGCCATGCACAGCAGAAATCCGAAAAACAAGTTCCGCGACACCAAAGCAGAAGAGCTGATTGACCGCATCGACTATGATTTCAGCAATGCGAAAAAGGACACAGCAATGAGCGGCGGAATCGTAGCGCGGAGTGTTGTGTTTGATGAGCTGGTCAGCGACTTTATCCGAAAGAACCCGGATTGTACCGTCGTCAACATCGCCTGTGGTCTGGACACACGGTTTTACCGCATGGATAATGGAAAAATTACCTGGTACAATCTCGATCTGCCGGAGACGATTGAGGTACGCGATTCGATCTATCAGGAATCCGGCCGCGTTTCCACGATTGCGTGTTCCGTGCTCGACCCGGCATGGGCCGATCAGGTAAAAGTGCGGGGCAAAATGCTTTTCATTATCGAAGGTCTGACCATGTACATGAAAGCGGATGAGGTCAGAATGATGCTCGCCATCATCCGCGATCATTTCGACAATGCCTACGTCTGCATGGAAACGCTGTGCCCGTACTTTGTAAAGAAAGAAAACATCGAAAAATCTATTCAGGCGACGGGCGCGACGTTTACCTGGGGTGCGAACAGCTTTGCAGACCTGGGCGACATTGCCGCCGGTTTCCGAAAAGTAAAAGACGACAACATCGCCCGCGGTATGGAAACACTGAATCCCATCTACAAGCTGGTGATGTGGATGCCGATCGTCCACAAATTCGCAGAGAAAATTCTGGTGTTTGAAAAAGCGTAAGAAAAAACGAAAAAAATAAAAAGAAACAGGCAACCCGGCAGCGGAAAAGCTCAAAAAGCTTCCGTGCAGGGAACCTGTTTTTTGTTTGTGCAGGAAATTAACAAATCATTCATCCGGCCACACAAAATGTGCATTCCCCGCTTCAAGGCCGTCAATCAGAATATTCTGCCCCGTGCAGAAGCGGTTCGTCACGGTCATAAAATACGCCCAGTCCGCTGTTTCCTCGACGGTCATCCACCGTTTCAGCGGCGTCAGATCCATGATCTGATCCCAGAGTTTTTGGTCTTCTGTGACAGGCAGATTCAACTCGGTCAGTACGCCGCCGAAATCAAGGCTGTTGCACGTTCCGCCATACGGTGCAATGCGGAGTGCCACGTTTTTCGTGTAGGCGAGCACACCGCCCTTGCTTGCCGTGTATTCCGGAAACTCAGCTCCGGTATGGCCGCTGGCCGAGCCGATCATAAGGACGGCGCGGATGGTGTCATGAATTCCGTACGCCTCCGTGATTGCGATGGTTCCCTTTAAATTGATATCAATATCATCCTCGTTCTGCACACCGGCGTTGTTGATGACAATATCAAAAGGCGCAAGTGCCGGATACTGTTCTTTGGCGCGGATATCAAGGCAGAAATGAGTATACGAATCCTGGCTGATCGAAGCCTCCTTCCGGTCAAATCCGGTAACATCAAAGCCTTCTTTTAAAAATTTCTCCGCAATCGCCTTTCCGATTCCGGAGCTGGTTCCTGTAATAAGTACACGCATACGATAACCTCCCGATGAAATATTACCCTCATTATACCGCAAACACAGCATGCGATCCAGAAGAAACGAAAAAGAATGCAGGAAAAGAAAATGTTACGGGAAAAATCACTGCATAAAACAAAAGAGTCTCTCAAAACCACAACAAATAATTGACAGATTTTAGGAGAAGGAGTAGAGTTTTTGAAAGGGGGATTATCCCTGCAAAGAGTGAAAACAAAAGAGGTGCAAATATGCTGAAAGTAGACAATCTTACCTTTGAAGTAAACGAAGAGGGAAGAAAACGCTGCCTCGTCAACCACATCAGTTTTGAGGTAAAGGACGGGGAAATGCTGGTGATTACCGGACCGAACGGTGGCGGAAAATCAACGCTGGCCAAAGTGCTTGCAGGAATTGAGGACGCCAATGGCGGAGAAATCTTCCTGGATGAGGAAAATATTATCGGTTATGATATTGACCACCGTGCAAACGCCGGCATCGGCTATGCATTCCAGCAGCCGCCGCGTTTTAAAGGAATGACGGTGAAAAAAATGCTGTCGCTGGCAGCCGGAAAAGAACTGACGGAAGCCGAGAGCTGTAAACTCCTCTCCGCTGTCGGACTCTGCTCTGCCGATTACCTGAACCGCCAGATGGACGGTACGCTCTCGGGAGGAGAGATGAAGCGTCTGGAGATCGCAACGGTTCTTGCAAAACCGCATAAGGTCAGCATTTTCGATGAGCCGGAGGCCGGCATTGACCTGTGGAGCTTTTCCATGCTGATCAAGCGGTTTGAAGAAATCCACAAAGAGAAAAAAGAATGTCTGATTCTCATTTCCCATCAGGAACGCATTATCCAGATGGCAGACAAGATCATGGTGATCGAGGACGGCCAGGTGAAAGAATACGGTACAAAGGAAGACGTACTGCCGACCCTGTTCCAGCAGAAAACAGGCCGGATGTGCGGCCAGGAAGGAGGCACATGCTGATGGTACAGGTAGATGAGACAACCCAGGGCGTATTAAATCAGATCAGCGAGGGATTTGAGCAGAAAGGGGCATACAATCTCCGCCAGAACGGCATTCCGCTCTGCCACGGTGACAGTGAGCATATCAAAATCCGCAAAAAAGAGGATAAGCCGGGCATTGATATTTTGATCGATGGCGAGACGAAAGGTGAAAAAGTATTTATCCCGGTTGTCGTCAGCGTTTCCGGTATGACGGATCTTGTTTACAATGATTTCTACGTTGCGGACGGCGCCGATGTTACGATTGTAGCGGGCTGCGGCATTCACAACGGCGGCTGCAACGACAGCCGGCACGACGGTATCCATACGTTCCATGTAGGAAAAAATGCCAACGTGCGCTACGAGGAAAAGCATTACGGAGAGGGAAACGGAACGGGACAGCGGATTCTGAACCCGGTGACAAATATTGAAATCGGAGAAAATTCCGTTTTTACGCTGGATACCGTACAGATTAAGGGCGTTGACTCAACAATTCGTACGACGAATGTTGTGATGGATGCAAACTCCAAACTGTTCGTGCTCGAACGTCTGATGACAGACGGTGACCAGAAGGCAGAGTCGGATATTGAAGTATGTATGAACGGAAGCGGTTCTTCCGCACAGATTATTTCACGTTCTGTCGGAAAGGGCAATTCCTCCCAGGTCTTCCATCCGAAGGCAGTCGGCAAAAACAAATGCCACGCCCATATCCAGTGCGATTCTATCATCATGGATCACGCCCAGGTCGGATCTATTCCGGAGATCCAGGCAAAGCATGTGGATGCGGCAATCATCCACGAGGCGGCGATCGGACGGATCAATGATGAGCAGCTGTTGAAACTCAGAACGCTCGGCATGACGGAAGCGGAGGCGGAAAACGTCATTATTGAAAACTTCCTGAGCTGAAGAAAAAAAGGAAACAAGAGAACAAAAAAGAGGCATTTCCAGTCTGCATAGATGGAGATTCCTCTTTTTGTGCATTTTTCACAAAAGCAGGTAGTAAATTTTACTAAAATAAAAAGTAAAATATTTTGACTTTTAACATATGATAAATTTGTACTGTTGAAAAAAGGAAAGATACAAGATAGAGAAATGGGGAAAGCGAAAATGGGTATTGTGATCAATCATTCCGAAAATATTTTCCTGCTGCAGACCAGATCCAACAGCTATGCGTTCGGCATTGACGATCAGGGACTGGTAAGACATACAGAGTTTCTTCCGTGATATGAAAAAATACGAAGAGGCGATGGAGGCTCCGGTGAAGAACGAGGTGGCGATCGTGTACGATTACGATTCCCTGGCATCGTTCCGTATCCAGCGCCAGAGCATTCTGCTCGATCCGGCGGAACCGTAATCGTGACGTACCGCCACGCCGTGAAAGATGCGGACAACAACGTTCCGTTCGGCGAGACACTGCCGGTGCACTACAATGCGCTTGCGGGGCTGACCGTAGAAGAGACGGAGAGCCTGCAGGACTATGATGCATTCCCGGTTGTGGGAAGCGGCGTGTTCGAGGGCGTGGAAGGCACAGGCGGAATTTTCTGTGATATAGGGCCTTGTGGAGCTCGAGCTCATCCCGGAAACGCGGAACAAAAAGAGGATTCTGCTGACGGATGCCGGACGGGAACTGGAGAAAAATACGACGGACCGGCTGCGCGGGGCGGAGATCCGTGCATATGGAAAACTCTCGGCAGAAGAGCTGAACAGCTATCTTGAGATGACAAGAAAGCTGACGGCAGCGCTGCGCGAGGAGACGGAAAAACTTTAAAGAGAGAGCAGAAATGAATCAGAAAAAAGACAAAATTCAGTTATCCGATCATTTTACATACGGGGCGGTCTATTTCCCGACAGTCCCTTTTCTTTTTGTCCGGAAAAAACTTGTAAATAAGACGCGAGTGTGCAAAAATAGACATGAAACAGATGCGGAGGCATCCTGAAAAAAAGAGGAGAACAACATGGAAAAACAGAAAAAAATAGCGCTGATTAACGATCTGACAGGCTTTGGACGGTGCTCGACGGCTGTGATGGCGCCGATCGTGTCGGCGCTGAAGATTCAGGCGGTGGCAGTTCCGACCGCAATTCTCTCAGCACACACGCAGTTTCCGACGTATTACTTTGATGATTATACTGACCGGATGAAGGATTACATTCAGACCTATAAGGATCTGAAGCTCGATTTCGATGCGATCTCGACCGGCTTCTTAGGATCGGAACAGCAGGTGGATATCGTGCTTGATTTTATCCGCCATTTTAAGACGGACCGCAACTTTGTCATCGTCGATCCGGTCATGGGAGACTATGGGAAGCTGTATCGGACGTACACGAAAGAGATGTGCGAAAAGATGAAAGAACTGGTTCACTACGCGGATATCATCACGCCGAACTTGACAGAGCTCTGCACACTGATCGATGCGCCGTATCCGGAGAACGGGGCTTCGATTGAGGAGCTGAAAGAGATGTGCGGAAAACTGGCGGAGCGGGGACCGAAACATATTGTTGTGACGGGCATCCACTTTAACCAGACGCAGATTGCCAACTTTATCTATAACAAAGGCGAAGACTTCCAGATTGTCATGGTAGACCGCATCGGCGGCGACCGGAGCGGTACGGGAGATGTCATTGCGGCAATTATCGCAGGCATGTATCTGAACGGCCACAGCCTGTACGAGTCGGTGAAAAAGGCGGCGGATTACGTATCGAAATGCATCCGCTACTGCGAAGAAAACGAAGTGCCGAGCTACTGGGGACTCTGCTTTGAAATGTTTATGAAGGACTTAACGGAGGAAGCGTAATGTATTTATATACTGTAACCGGAGCCGTCGGCGAGGAAGGGTATCTCGACCTTGCAAAGAGCGGCGATCTTACCGGAAAAAATGTCTATGTCAACATGACAAACAAATGCCCGTGCAGCTGTGTGTTCTGTCTGCGCCAGACGAAACAGCAGCAGGAGGGAAATACACTGTGGTTAAAAGAGGGCGAGCCATCCGTTGAGACGATGCTGGAGCTGTTCGCACAGTACGATCTGAACGTGATCAATGAACTGGTCTTCTGCGGCTTCGGAGAACCGCTTGAGCGGCTTGAGGATGTCTGTCGGGTGATCGATTCCTTAAAAGAAACGTATCCGAACCTGAAAGTGCGTCTGAATACGATCGGTCTTGCCAACCTGATCTATGGAAGAGATGTCACCCCGGAATTAAAGGGAAGATTCGATACCGTCTCGATTTCCTTAAACGCGCCGGATGAAAAGGAATTTCTGGAGCTCACGCGGTCGAAATTCGGCATCCAGTCGTACGAGGCGATCAAGGAGTTTGCGGTTCTTTCCAAACAGTATGTGCCGAATGTTGTGATGACGGTTGTCGAGAAAGTCATGCCAGAGGAGAAAATTCAGAAGTGCCAGGAGATCTGCGATACCTTAGGAGTTACTTTACGTGTCCGCCCGTTTGAAAATTGAGAGGCCCGCAATCTTTCGCTTGTATTTGAACAACATAACGCCTATAATGGGAAAGAAAAACAAAAGAGAGGGAGAGACGTATGAACGAGTCTAATGGAGTCATCCGCGATGCGAGAAAGCTCGGTATTCCTAAAATGCTGATTCTCGGATTGCAGCACATGTTTGCCATGTTCGGTGCAACCATTCTGGTGCCGATTCTGGTAAACAGCTACTTTGTAGACGCATGCGGCGAGGGGCCGTCCCGCGGTCTTACCGTATCCGTCACACTGTTCTGCGCCGGCTTTGGAACCCTGCTGTTTCATCTGTGCGCGAAATTTAAAGTACCGGCATTTCTTGGTTCTTCGTTTGCATTCTTAAGCGGTTTCGCCGCTGTTGCAAACCTGAATACCGGAAAATATGCCAGCATGAGTGTCAACGACAAGGCAGCCTATGCCTGCGGAGGTATTGTGGTAGCAGGTCTTCTGTACCTGATTTTTGCCTTGATCATCCGCATGGTCGGCGTCAAACGCGTGATGCGCTACCTGCCGCCGGTTGTCACAGGTCCGGTTATCATCTGCATTGGCCTCAGCCTTGCTGGTTCCGCCATTAATAATGCTTCGACGAACTGGTTCCTGGCACTGGTTGCGCTGGCAGTCATCATCATTTTCAACATCTGGGGAAAAGGAATGCTCAAAATCATTCCGATTCTGATGGGCGTTGTGATTGCCTACGCTGTGGCAGTTGTCCTGAATGCACTCGGCATCAAAAATCCGGACGGATCCGTGATCATCAACTTTGCGCCGGTTGCACAGGCAGGCATCGTCGGACTTCCGCCGCTGCAGCTCTGCAAATTCGATCTGACCAGCATTATGATCATGGCACCGATCGCGATCGCGACCATGATGGAGCATGTCGGTGATATGTCGGCGATCTCTGCAACCGTAGGAGAGAACTTCCTTTCTGATCCGGGCCTGCATAGAACCCTGCTCGGTGATGGTCTTGCAACCGCAATGGCAGGTTTCATCGGCGGACCGGCCAACACGACGTACGGCGAGAACACCGGCGTTCTGGAATTGAGCCGCGTACATGACCCGAGAGTCATCCGTATTGCCGCAGTCTTTGCGATTATCGTCAGCTTCATTCCGAAGGTATCGGCACTCATCAGCACCATGCCGTCCTCCATCATCGGAGGCGTCAGCTTCATGCTGTACGGTATGATTTCTGCCATCGGTGTGCGCAACGTGGTTGAGAACAAGGTAGACCTGACGAAATCAAGAAACCTGATTATTGCGGGCGTCATCTTTGTCTGCGGACTGGGCTTCAGCAACGGTCTCTCCTTTACGATCGGCGGAACGACCGTCACCCTGACTGCACTTGCCATTGCAGCCATCGCAGGAATCCTGCTGAACATGATTCTGCCGGGCAACGATTACGAATTCGGCGTAAACGAGACCGGAGACGAGAACAGAGGAATCCACGCATAAAGAAAAATGCAAAAGAAAATCCGTTTTTTCTGCATCTGTATTCTGCACAAAGGAATGTGCAGAAACAGAGGGGAAAAAGCGGATTTTCTTTGCATTTCGGTACGGGCAAGTGTATATTGGAGGGTAAGAAGATATAAGGTTGGTAAAAAAATGACACACGAAAGATCGAAAAAGGGGATGATGGGACAGGTCGTCGGATCCTTATATTACCTGGATCCAACGGTGATTCCGCGGCTGAAAAGTCTGCGAAGCGGTGACGATCCGGTGTTTTCGTTTGGTGTTTTATTTTACGCGCTCAAATGCAATCCGCGGAGAGTGGTTCAGTACGTAGATGATGCCGCGCCGTTCAAATCCGTTTTTCTGGATCAGATGCTGCATGATTTGATTGTCCGTATGCGTATCGACGCGCAGGTGCGGGATCTGTGTCCAGCAGTAATCGACGATCTGGGAGAAAAATCCGTGGATTGTTCCGTCTGAGGCAACCTGGTGGATCGTGCCATACGGCGCATCGGAGAGCCAGGAGCCGTCGTCGATCTGCAGATACGTCGGATCCTCACCGATGATGAAGGCAAACGCGCCGTGCAGCGTGCCGTTTTCTTCCAGGACAAAAAGCTGTTTGTCACGGATTCTGTTGTGAATCAGCTCCTCCGGCGGAAAATGGTTTCCCCACTGATTCGGATTTCCGGTTTCCTGCATAAAAGAGCGGGCGTACGCATAGATTGACATGAGCGAAGTAAAATCCTCCGGGACGGCAAGTCGTATCATGATAAAAATTCTCCTTTTAGTTCAAAATAAGCAGTTTTATTGTAGCACAGCGGACGGTGAAGCACAAGAAAGAGAAAACAGGATTTGACTTTTTGAAAAATCCCATGTACAATGCGGTTAGTTGTAACTAACTAAAGCGGCCAAAACCACAACAAAACGATTTCTGCCGGTCCTGGATGGGCCGGTTCCGCATCAAATTGTCAGAAAGGAAAGAATATGAAACAAAATCGAAAACGAAAAGAGACGGCGGGCATGAATTTTCTCCGCTATCTCGGCCCGGGACTTCTTGTCACGGTCGGTTTTATCGACCCGGGAAACTGGGCATCCAACATTGCCGCCGGATCGGGTTACGGCTACGAGCTTCTGTGGATGGTCACCCTGTCCACGATCATGCTGATTTTTCTGCAGCACAATGCGGCGCATCTCGGCATTGTCACGGGAAAGTGCCTCTCGGAGGCGGCGAGCCTCTATCTGCCTGCGTGGCTGAAAAACACGATTCTTGCGACGGCGATGCTGGCAGCGGTGGCGACCGCAATGGCGGAGATCCTCGGCGGTGCGATTGCGCTCCAGATGCTGTTCGGCATTCCGATCAAGCTCGGCAGCATGATGATTCTCGTGCTGGTTCTGATCTGTGAGTTTACAAGTGCTTACAAACGGATTGAAAAACTGATCATTGTGTTTGTCTCGCTGATCGGCTTTTCGTTCCTCTTCGAGGTCTGGATCGCCGATATCGACTGGGCGCAGGCGGCTGTCGGCTGGGTAAAACCGTCGTTTCCAGAGCACTCAATGCCGGTCATCTTAAGCGTCCTCGGTGCGGTCGTCATGCCGCACAACCTGTTTCTCCACTCGGAAATTATTCAGAGCCGCCAGTGGAATCTTGAGGATGATGAGGTGATTGCGCGCCAGTTAAAGTATGAGTTCAAAGACACCCTGTTTTCCATGATCATCGGATGGGCCATCAACAGTGCAATGATCCTGATGGCGGCCGCAACGTTTTTCCAGCCGCAGAGTGCAAAGCAGGTGGATGATCTCGCAACGGCGGGAAAGATGCTGACACCGCTCCTTGGAAATGCCGCATCGGTGATTTTTGCAGCAGCGCTTCTGCTCGCCGGAATTTCATCGAGCATCACCGCGGGAATGGCGGGCGGAACGATTTTTTCGGGGATTTTTAACAAGCCGTATGAGATCAAGAGTAAGGAGACACGCTGGGGAATCCTTCTTACCATGATCCCGGCCGCAGCGGTCATTCTTCTGATTGATTCCCCGTTCCAGGGCCTTCTCTATTCACAGATGTTCCTTGGAATGCAGCTCCCGATTACGGTATTTACGCAGATTTATCTGACGTCCTCGAAAAAAGTCATGGGAAAATACGCGAACAGTCTGCAGCTGAAAATTGCCCTGTTTGCGATTGCGGTGATTGTGACACTGCTGAATATCGCGCTGCTGTTTGTGCAGTAAAAAGAATGAGAAATAAAAAAAAGGAAGTCCGCTGCGCTGATCCCTGAAAAAGAGACCGGCGCAGCGGACTTCTTCTATTATAATATGCTCTCCATGCAGGCATCGACAAAGTCCTGCAGAAGCGGAGAGAGTTTCCGCCCCTTTTTCCAGATCACGGCGATCTGCGTTTCCAGGTCGCTTTCTGCGAGCGGCTGGATGCGGAGTCCCTGGCAGAGAGAGCTCATGGACTGCGGGAAAATGGCAGTGGCAAGGCCTTCCTTTGCCCAGAGCATCGCGCCGCGGGGATCGTCGCAGACACAGAAGAGATCCGGTTCCATGCCGCGCGAGTGGAATGCATCCATGATGAGCGCCTCATACCGGCGGTAGATGATGAGCGGAATATTCAAAAGATCCGAGAGCTTTAGCGATCCGTTCTTCTCGGGAAGCATATCTTTTGAAGAAACGGCAATCATAGGTTCAGAGCTTAAAATTTTATAGTCGACATCGTCGAGCCGCAGCGGCGTGCGGGCGATGGAAATGTCGATGATGCCGTCCATCAGATAGCGGTACAGCGTGTAGGTGATGCCGTCGTGCACCTCGAAGTTGACATCGGGATTGCGGCGGGAAAAAAGCGAGACGCACGGCATGATCGTCGCAACGGTGGTCGGTGTGATGCCGAGGCGCAGAACCCGCTTTTTGCCGACCTTTGCGACCTCAAGCTCCGTCGATTTCACGTACTCGAGCAGGTTGGCGGAGCGGTCGTACAGCAGTTTTCCGGCTTCGGTCAGGCGGACGCCCTGGCGGGTGCGTTCAAATAAAGTGACGTTCAGTTCGGCTTCCAGCTGCTTTAACTGATAACTGAGCGGCGGCTGGGACATATTGAGGCGGCGGGCGGCCTCGTGAATGCTTTCGGTTTCGGCGATGACGCGGAAATATTCAAGCTGGCGCAGTTCCATAAGAGACTTCCTTTCGTGAAATTATCTATGATATTAAAATTGTATCACTAAGCTATAAAAACAATACTATTCGTATTAATCATATGAGATTATACTGTCAATGTCAAGAAACAAAGAAATGGAGAGTGAAAAAGAAGATGAAAAGTCTTGGAGTCTACTTGAAGCACTACAAAAAAGAGAGCATCATCGCTCCTTTGTTCAAGCTTCTGGAAGTCGTATTCGACCTTCTGGTGCCGATGGTTGTTGCCCAGATCATCGATGTGGGTATCGCAGGCAATAACCGTCCGTACATCGTCAGCCGTTTTGGAATCCTCGTTCTGATGGCGGCAGTCGGACTTTGCTGCAGCTTCACCGCGCAGTATTTCGCGGCAAAAGCGAGCGTCGGCTGTGCAACCGAGCTTCGCCAGGCGGTCTTTGACCACATCCAGGCTCTGTCCTTTACGGAGCTGGATACCATTGGAACCGATACGCTGATCACCCGTCTGATCAACGATATCAACCAGGTGCAGAACGGAATCAACATGGGTCTGCGTCTGCTGCTGCGGAGTCCGTTTATCGTATTCGGTTCCGTTGTGATGGCATTTACCGTCAACGTAAAATGTGCCATCGTATTCCTGGTTACTATTCCGATCCTGTTCGTTGCTGTATTCGGCATTATGCTGGTCAGCATCCCGCTGTTCAAAAAGGTACAGGCGGCACTCGACCGCGTCACCGGAATGACAAGAGAAAATCTGAACGGTGTCCGTGTCATCCGTGCGTTCTGCCGTGAGGAGCAGTCTGTTGCCGATTTCGAAAAGAGCAACGATGAGCTGACTTGTCTGAACGAGTTTGTCGGAAAAATTTCCGCACTGTTAAATCCGCTGACCTATGTCCTCATCAACATCGCAGCCGTTGTCCTGATCTGGCAGGCAGGCCTTCAGGTTAACATCGGCAGTATGCAGCAGGGACAGGTTGTCGCACTTTACAACTACATGCTGCAGATCATCGTGGAACTGATCAAACTGGCATCGCTCATCATCACCTTAAACAAATCCGTTGCCTGTGCAGAGCGTGTCTCCGGCGTACTGGCGGTTCCGACAACCATGAACTACCCGGCAAAAGGCGGCGCTGCAAAGAAAGTAACTGGCGATGCAGCTGTTACATTTAAAAATGTCAGCTTCACCTATGCAGGAGCCGGCGCAGAGAGCTTATCGGATATCAGCTTTACCGCAAAACGCGGACAGACCATCGGAATCATCGGCGGTACCGGAAGCGGAAAATCGACGCTGGTCAGCCTGATTTCCCGTTTCTACGATGCGACCAGCGGTGACGTCATGGTAGACGGCGAGAATGTAAAGAATTACACGAAAGAAGAGCTCTGCAATAAAGTCGGTGTTGTTCAGCAGAGAGCAGTGCTCTTTAAAGGCAGCATCCGCGACAATATGAAGTGGGGCAAAGAGGACGCCACCGATGCAGAAATCTGGGAGGCGCTCACCACAGCCCAGGCGAAAGAAGTCGTAGAAGGCAAACAGGATCAGCTCGATTTTATGCTGGAGCAGAATGGAAAGAACCTCTCCGGCGGACAGAAACAGCGTCTTTCTATTGCGCGTGCGCTGGTAAAAAAACCGGAAATCCTGATTCTGGACGACAGCTCGAGTGCGCTTGACTTTGCAACGGATGCAAAACTCCGCAAAGCCGTCCACAATCTCGAAGGAAACACGACAACCTTCCTCGTATCCCAGCGAATCGCCGGCATCCGTCAGGCAGACCAGATCCTCGTTCTTGGAAATGGTACGCTCGAAGGAAACGGCACACACGACGAGCTGATGAAAACCTGCGAGGTTTACCGCGAGATTTACTTCTCCCAGTTCCCGGAAGAGCGTGCAGCTTATAACAACGAAAGCGGGGTGATCGCATGAAAAAGACAGAAAACAAGTCCGGAAAAAGCGGCATGCAGGTCATGAAAAAGCTGATGGCGTTTATCGGAAATTATAAAATTTTCTTAGGCCTTAGTATTGTCCTGGCTGCGGTTACCGTTATTTTACAGCTTTATATTCCGATCCTGTTCGGCGATGCGATCGATGAGGTTGTTGCAGCCCACCAGGTCAATTTCCCGGAGATGTGGTTCTATCTGAAACGAATCGTATTCTTTACCCTCGTTTCCGCACTTTCCGCATGGATCATGAACCTGATCAACAACCGTATGACGTACCGCATCGTGCGCGACCTTCGTTCCCAGGCGATCCGTCATATCCAGGTGCTGCCGCTGTCCTATCTGGATCAGCACAGCTCCGGAGACATCGTAAGCCGTGTTATCGCAGATACCGATATCTTATCGGACGGTCTTCTGCTTGGCTTTACGCAGCTGTTCTCCGGCATCGTAACCATTATTGTGACACTGTTTTTCATGTTCTCGAAGAACGTATGGATCACCCTTCTTGTGATCTGCCTGACACCTCTGAGCTTCTTCGTGGCAAAATTTATTTCCGGCCGCTCGTTCAAAATGTTCCAGAAACAGAGTGAGACGAGAGGAAAACAGACCGCACTCATCGATGAGATGATCGGAAACCAGAAAGTAGTCAAAGCGTTCGGCTATGAGGAAAAAGCTTCCGAGCGTTTTGCAGAGATCAACAAAGATCTGCAGAAATACAGCCAGCAGGCCGTGTTCTACAGTTCCTTAACGAACCCGTCCACCCGTTTTGTCAACAACGTGATCTATGCCGGTGTTGCCCTTGTGGGAGCTTTCATGATCCCGGGCGGCGCGCTGACCGTCGGCGGACTTTCCGTTCTGCTGTCGTACGCAAATCAGTATATGAAACCGTTCAATGATATCAGTTCCGTTATCACCGAGATGCAGAACGCGCTTGCCTGCGCAGGCCGTATCTTTGCTCTTCTGGAAGAGAAAGAGGAGAGTGCAGACCCGGCCGGAACGATCGATACCGTGACGGGAAATGTGACGATCGATGATGTAGCATTTAGTTATGACAAAGAGAAAAAACTGATCGAGAACTTTAATCTTGACGTACAGCCGGGCATGCGTGTTGCCATTGTCGGCCCGACCGGATGCGGAAAGACGACGTTTATCAACCTGCTGATGCGCTTCTATGATGTCGATGCCGGAAAGATCTGCATCGACGGAAAGCCGATCGACGAACTGTCCCGCCATGCGCTCCGCAGCTGCTTTGGTATGGTGCTGCAGGATACCTGGATCAAACAGGGAACCGTGCGCGACAACATCAGCTTCGGAAAGCCGGATGCGACGGAAGAGGAGATCATCAATGCGGCCAAAGAGGCACACAGCTGGGAGTTTATCAAGCGTCTGCCGAAGGGACTTGACACGGTTCTCAGCGAAGACAGCATCAGCCAGGGGCAGAAACAGCTTCTCTGTATCACCCGTGTCATGCTCTGCCTGCCGCCGATGCTGATCCTCGACGAGGCGACCTCCAGCATCGATACCCGTACCGAACTGCAGGTTCAGGAGGCGTTTGACAAGCTGATGCAGGGCAGAACGAGTTTCGTCGTTGCCCACCGTCTGTCCACGATCCGCAACGCTTCGCTGATCCTCGTCATGAAAGACGGAAAGATCATCGAGCAGGGACGCCATGAGGAGCTTCTTGAGAAGAAAGGCTTCTACTACAATCTGTACAACAGCCAGTTCCAGGCGTCATAAAAGATATTTGGAAAAGAGAACAGCAGATCTGTGCCGCGCATGCGATTTTGAGGCGTGCGCGCTCAGATCTGCTGATTTTTTATATGTTTTTGCAATATTCTGAAAAAAATACGGCATGGGGTATTGACGAATCCTATCACAGGTGCTATAGTTTTACAAAAATAAAAAAAGACGTAGAAGTTTTTAGAAAATGTGCGGAGAGCCTTTGGAAATTTAATTTTCGAAAGGTGCACGACCGAAGAAGTAAAACTTTCAGGTGCTGGTTCTCTTCTTAAAACAAGAACGGACGGGAGACGGCGAGGACTAAAAACGGAGTGGTCTCTGGAGAAGCTCTTGAAAAGAGTGCCGAAGGTGCAATGCAGCGATGCAGAATCTCTCAGGCAAAAGGACAGAGTCAAAAAAGATACAGAAGAAAAACAGCCGCGGAACAAAAAAAGCGGTGCGCAGAAACGAAAAAATTCCGGAAGCGCGGTTTTTTGCTGTATTTTTCAATCAGAGCCATGTTCTGCAGGAAAAATTCCGCAGGAGATGGTATTTTTTTTCTCAAAACGGTGCGGATGTGTGATCCACATCGTTCAGACCATACGTCGAATGGAAAGGGAGAAAAGAAAATGGATGCATTGAATCAGGCAATTGCGCAGATCAGTGATGTGCTCTGGAACAGCGTACTGCTGTTTCTGCTGGTAGGTACGGGAGTTTATTTCTCTGTTCGGACCCGCTTTGTACAGGTAAGAAAGTTTAAGACCGCGTGGAACCGCGTCTTCGGAGGTTTCTCGTTAAAGGGTAAGAAGGCCGGAAAAGACGGCATGACTTCCTTCCAGGCGCTTGCAACAGCGATCGCCGCACAGGTCGGAACCGGAAACATCGCAGGATGTGCGACCGCACTCGTATCCGGCGGCCCGGGAGCCATCTTCTGGATGTGGCTTGCTGCGTTCTTCGGCATGGCAACGATCTACGGCGAGGCGTATCTCGCACAGATCTCAAAACGCCGCGATGAGAGTGGAGAGGTCATCGGAGGACCGGTTTACTACATCACCCACGCGTTCAAGGGAACGTTTGGAAAAGCGCTGGCAGGCTTCTTTGCCGTAGCTGTTATCCTGGCACTTGGCTTTATGGGAAATATGGTACAGTCGAACTCCATCAGTGATGCGTTCTACACCGCATTTTCCGTACCGAAATGGGTGATGGGTGTGATTGTAGCCGTTCTCGCCGCATTCATTTTCATCGGAGGTATCTCCCGTATCGCATCCTTCACCGAAAAAGTTGTTCCGGTGATGGCAGCACTGTATCTTGTCGGAGCCCTTGTTGTTATTCTGATCAACATCCAGCATGTGCCGTCAGCGATTGCTTCGATCTTTATCTGTGCATTCCGTCCGGACGCTGTATTTGGTGCAGCAGCCGGTATTACCGTGCGGAAAGCCATGCGTTACGGTGTTGCCCGAGGCCTCTTCTCTAATGAAGCCGGTATGGGTTCCACCCCGCATGCCCATGCGATTGCCGATGTCGAGAACCCGGAGGATCAGGGTGAAGTAGCGATGATCGGTGTCTTTATTGATACCTTCGTTGTCCTGACCATGACCGCTCTCGTTATTCTTTCTTCCGGCGTTCTGGAAGAGATGATGAGTACCGGTGTTGTAGGAACCCCGGTCGCACAGGCGGCATTCCGAACCGGCCTCAAAGGCTTTGGACCGGCGTTCGTAGCGATCTGTCTTCTGTTCTTTGCATTCTCGACCATCGTCGGATGGTACTTCTTCGCAAGACAGAACGTACAGTATCTGTTCGGAAAGAAAGCAGTCGTTCCGTTCTCGCTGATCGTCGTTGTGTTCGTTTTCCTCGGCTCTCTGCTGAAAGTAGATCTCGTATGGAACCTGTCAGACCTCTTTAACGGCCTGATGGTAATTCCAAACCTCATGGCGTTGATCGTCCTCGCAGGAACCGTAGCAAAAGCGGCAAAAGGTGAAAAAGTAGAATTCTAATCATATATACAGAACGGGAAAAAGGAGGAAAGTCTGCTGATGCAGACTTTCTTTTTGCAATTATTCAGAGCCACATCTCGATTCCGCTACGCTGCATCTCGATGTGGCTTCTCGCCATATAAAATTTCAAGAAGAACTGTTCGTTCATGCGAGCATGACTCACAGTTCTTCTTGAAATTTTGCATGGCTCTGAATAATTGCAAAAAGAAAGACCGGCAGGGGAGCTACCGGTCTTTCAAGGGGAGTATAAATAATTAATAAGGGGTTATTAATTGTAAAAAAATTTATGAAGGGTAAATTCTTTTACAAAATTGATTATAATACAGATAACGGGAAAAAGCAACATCGAAATTCAAAAGTTGGAAAAAATTACCACAATTTGGAAAGCAGTGGTCCGAAAGCAGGAAAAACACTGTATTTTTGGGCTTGCATTCCCCACTTTGGAACAGATACCGTGGAAAAACAGGGTTCTGGATGCATAATCTGCGCGGAAAAAGCGATACTAAAGGATGTCGCAGGACAAAAAAACATTCAGGAGGAAACAAGATTATGACCAGAAACAGCAAAAATGAATACAGCAAAAACGAGTACAGCAAAAACGGATACGAGAAAAGCGAATACAGCAAAAACCAGAAGAACAGCAGAGACTGCAATCATGTGAAAGACCGTGAGATGTCATCCTACGGTCAGCAGAACCGGGAGCAGGACGAGAAGGATGAGTATGAAAAATACTAAGTAAACCTTGGGATTCCGGCAGAAAAAGCCGGCGGAGGGTCCCATACGGACTCTGCCGCCGGTTTCTGCATACATATAAAACAGGAGAGAAAGTCAGATCCGGAGAGGGGGACCAGGATATGGCAGGCATGACACTGCTGGCGGCAGACCAGCTGGACTGGTACGTGGGAAAACCGTGGGCGATGATCATCGATGTGCGGAGCCGGCGGGAATACGAAAAAGGGCATGTGAAAGGAGCGGTGAATCTTCCCTATGACCATCTGCTCGAACGGGTCTGTCTGCCGCGGGACAAAATTCTTGTGATCTGCTGTGAGCGGGGTGCCGCGAGCATGGCGGAGGGAAAGCGGCTGGCGGAGAACGGATACGAGGTCAAAACGGTCATCGGCGGAATGCATGCATACCGCGGACGATATCTGGTGGCGGGAGAAGAGCTGTAAGGGGGCGGCAATCCAACATTTCTTCTTGTCAAGCGGGAAAAGATACGGTAAGATGAAACAGAAAACAATACAAAACCAAACCACAAAACGAAAGAGAGATCACGATATGAAATACATGTTTGCATCTGATATTCACGGTTCTGCCTATTACTGCAGAAAAATGCTGGAAGCCTTCGAGGCAGAGGGCGCAAGCCGCCTGTTTCTGTTAGGCGACCTTCTCTATCACGGCCCGAGAAACGATCTTCCAAAAGAATACGCACCGAAACAGGTCATCGCCATGCTGAATGAGAAAAAACAGTACCTCACCAACGTGCGCGGAAACTGCGACGCAGAAGTAGATCAGATGGTACTGGAGTTCCCGGTGCTGGCAGATTACGGCATCCTGATCGAGGGAGGCCATACCTTCTATATGAGCCATGGCCACATCTACAATGAGCAGAATCTGCCGCCGCTGATGGATGGAGATATCTTCCTGTACGGCCATACCCACGTCCTGCGTGCCGAGAAAAAAGGCGCACACACCTTCCTGAACCCGGGTTCTGTATCTCTGCCGAAAGAGGGCAATATCCCGACCTATGCAATCCTCGAGGACGGCGTATTTACGATCAAAGGCTTTGACGGCACCGTCGTAAAACAGCTCACATTATAAGAGGGGACGGGAGAGTATGGAATTATATGAACTGATCGCCCCGTGCCACTTCGGCCTGGAGGCGGTGATGAAACGTGAAATCCTCGACCTCGGCTACGAAATCGAGCGCGTGGAGGATGGAAAAGTAACGTTTCTTGCAGATGCAGAGGGAATCGCCTACGCCAACCTGTTCCTTCGCACGACCGAGCGTATCCTGCTCAAAGTAGGACAGGTCCACGCCGAAACGTACGATGAACTCTTTGAAGCGACAAAAGCGCTCCCGTGGGAGAAATTTATCCCGAAAAACGGAAAGTTCTGGGTAACGAAGGCAAACTCCATCAAGAGTAAGCTCTTCAGCCCGTCCGATATCCAGTCGATCATGAAAAAAGCGATTGTCGAGCGATTGAAACAGGTCTACCACATGGAGTGGTTCCCGGAGGACGGTGCACAGTACCCGATCCGTGTTTCGATTTTAAAAGACGAGGTTACGATCGGACTCGATACCTCCGGCGTTTCCCTTCATAAGAGAGGCTACCGCAAGCTGACCGCGAAAGCGCCGATCACCGAGACCCTTGCCGCAGCACTTATCATGCTGACTCCGTGGAAGGGTGACCGGATTCTTGTCGATCCGTTCTGCGGAAGCGGTACGTTCCCGATCGAGGCGGCCATGATGGCGGCCGATATTGCACCGGGTCTCAACCGTTCTTTCCTTGCGGAGCAGTGGACGCACCTCGTGCCGAAAAAATGCTGGATGGATGCGGCGGAGGATGCACGCTACCGGATCCGGAACGATATTGAGACAGATATTCAGGGCTTTGATATCGACGGAGATGTCATCAAGAGTGCCAGAGAGAACGCAAAGCTGGCCGGTGTGGATCACCTGATCCATTTCCAGCAGCGTCCGGTTGCCGAGCTGTCGCACCCGAAAAAATACGGTTTTCTGATTACCAACCCGCCGTACGGTGAGCGCCTGGAGGACAAAAAAGATCTTCCGGCCCTGTATCAGACATTAGGAGAGCGGTACCGCGCTCTCGATTCCTGGTCGATGTATCTGATCACGAGCTACGAGGATGCCGAGCGGTATCTCGGCAAAAAGGCGGATAAAAACCGTAAAATTTACAATGGAATGCTGAAAACCTACTTTTACCAGTACGCGGGACCGAAGCCGCCGCGCCGGGAAAAAGAACAGAAATAATACAAATGGAGGAGCAATGCCGAATGATTTTTGGCGTTGCTCCTTTTTGATAACAAAAATTAAAAGAAGAATTTTAGAAAAGTTTAATATTTTCTTGAAATCACTGCACTACTGTGCTAAACTGTCCTCATGCGAAATTTTTTCATCAAGCGGAGGAAACCATGAACGGACAGGAGATCAGAGACAGGCTGCTGCATTCCTACGAGAGGAGCTACGATATCGTAAAGCCGTCCGAAGTAAACGGCCATACATACGATGCCTGTGCAAGCTACCACGAGAGCGGCGCAAAATACGTGCTCTCAAAGAAAGCAGAGCTGTGGAGGATCAGCTGTCATGAGCATGCGTATTTTAAAGCGGTGGAAGAACTGAACGACCAGGACGTCGAAACATTTCTGACGGACCTGACAGAATGGATAGAGCCAAAGGTGGTTCGCGAGGGGAAGGAAGTACCGGATACCGACCACATGTACACGCTGGTCACCGGTATTTTTTTTGCGGACAAACCGGTTGCGGACAGCGTAAAGAAGAAAATCCGAAAATATAAGTATTATAAAAATTACCGGTTTTCTTTGAGAGGCTACTGTCAGGTGCGGCTGCTCGTCTTTGATACGGCAGAACAGAAAGTGTTTGGAAACCGGGCGGCTTGGGAATTGGTAAAGGGATATGCTAAGATGTTCCGGTCTTAGTTATCTATAAATTTATTCTACCAAAAAGAGGGAGGAAAAAACAAATGAATAGTATTCTTGTACTGGTTGTCGGAATCGGCATTCTGATCGCCGGATACGTATTCTACGGAAAATGGCTTGCCGGGCAGTGGGGCGTTGATCCGAAACGGAAAACCCCTGCATTCACCGAGGAGGACGGTGTGGACTACGTTCCTGCCAAAGCTCCTGTCTTAATGGGACATCACTTCTCATCCATCGCAGGCGCAGGCCCGATCAACGGACCGATTCAGGCCGCTGTCTTTGGATGGGTTCCGGTTCTTTTATGGGTACTCATCGGCGGTATCTTCTTTGGAGGCGTTCATGATTACGGCGCACTGTTTGCATCCCTGCGCCACAAAGGACAGTCCATCGGCGAGGTTATCGCAGACACCATGGGAAGTAAAGCGAAAAAACTCTTTATCGTCTTCGCTTACCTGACCCTGATTCTTGTTGTTGCAGCCTTCGGTTCCATCGTTGCCAATACCTTCAAGGCAGCCTATACCGAGAGCGGCGCTGTCGATGTGGCAGCAAGTTCTGCAAATGCAACAACCGCTATGATTTCCATTCTGTTCATCGTACTCGCCGTTGTGTTCGGTTTCATGGTATACAGAAGAAATGTATCTCTTGGCGTTTCCACCATCGCAGGCGTTGCAGCTATTGTTGTCTGCGTTGTTGTTGGATTAAACTTCCATCCGATCTATCTCTCTGAGACAGCATGGATGGTAATCGTTGGTATCTATATCACCGTAGCTTCTGTTGCACCGGTCTGGATTCTGCTTCAGCCGCGTGACTACTTAAGCTCCTTCCTTCTGTACTTCATGATGATCGTAGCCGCTGCCGGTGTCATCGGAAGTGCTCTGATGGGCCATGCATCCCTGGATATCCCGGCATTCACCGGATTCAAAGATACGCTGGCTCCGACCGGAAGTTCTCTTGGATTTATGTTCCCGGCCCTGTTCGTAACCATCGCCTGCGGAGCAATTTCCGGATTCCATTCACTCGTTGGTTCAGGAACTACATCGAAACAGCTTGACAATGAGAAAAATGCCCGCCCGATCGCATACGGCGGTATGCTGATTGAGTGTGCACTTGCAATCGTATCTCTGTGTGCAGTCGGCTACATCTGGTCCAGATACGCAGACGGAACCACCGTTGTTCCGACCGCTGTATTTGCAACCGGTATCTCCGAGATGGTAGCAACCATTCCGGGACTTGGCGGATCGACCCATGTACTGTACTCTCTGCTGGTTCTGACTGTATCGGTATTCTGCCTGACTTCTCTGGATACCGCAACCCGTCTGGCAAGATACATGTTCCAGGAGTTCTGGCTTGAGCCGGGACAGACTTACAAAGAGGCAACCGGCTACAAAGCCGTTCTGACCAATCCGGTTGTATCAACCGTTATCACCGTAGTACTCGGCATCGGCCTTGGCCTGACCGGTTATTCCAAAATCTGGCCGCTGTTCGGTGCATCCAACCAGCTGCTGGCAGCCATCGGACTTCTTGCTGTTGCCACCTGGCTCGGAAAAGTCGGCAAAAACAACAAAATGTTCCTGTTCCCGATGGTATTCATGCTGATCGTAACCATCACATCCCTTGTACAGACCCTGATCGCAAACTTCAAGGGCCTTGGCGCAGGCGTTGGCATCGGCTGGTGCGTAGCACGTATCGTGCTGGCAGGCCTGCTTGTCATCCTGGCGCTGATCCTGGCTTTCGATGGATTCAAGACTCTGGCAAATCAGAAAAAAGCAAAATAATGTGTGATTACAAAAAAAGGCTCCCGGATAAAACGGGGGTCTTTTTTTGTGACAGGGTTCTTGTGTTTGCGTCACACATACGGTATAATGATCGCAAGTTATTTCAGCGTGAAAGAAGGAAAACGGTTATGAAAAAAATTGTATTTGCAACAGGAAATGCCGGCAAAATGAAAGAAATCCGTGAAATCCTTGCGGATCTGCCGGTGGAAATTTATTCGATGAAAGAAGCCGGCATTTCGGTCGAGATCGATGAGAACGGCAAAACCTTTGAGGAGAATGCAAAAATCAAAGCACAGACCGTTGCCGGATGCACAGACGGCGGCACGATCGTGCTGGCGGATGACTCCGGTCTGGAAGTGGATGCCTTAAACGGCGAGCCTGGTGTCTATTCGGCAAGATATATGGGAGAGGATACGTCCTACCGCATCAAAAATCAGAGCCTCGTTGACCGCCTGGAGGGCGTGCCGGTGGAAAAAAGAACGGCACGATTCGTCTGTGTGATTGCAGCCGCCTTCCCGGATGGAACAGTCTGTACCACCAAAGGAACGATCGAGGGAAAAATCGGTTACGAGGAACGCGGGGAGAACGGTTTTGGCTATGACCCGATTTTCTATCTGCCGGATATGAGCCGCACGACCGCAGAACTTTCTCCGGAAGAGAAAAACGCAGTCAGCCACAGAGGAAAAGCACTGGCGGCGATGAAAGAACAGATTGCATCATATTTGAAATAAGAAGAGGGAAGAGAATGAGTATGAAATTTCTGATAGTGAGCGATACCCATGGACGGATGTATAACCTCGAGGAGGCCATGGAACGTGAGGAGTTCGACGGCATGATCCACTGCGGTGACGTGGAAGGGATGGATGACCTGATCAAATCCAAGGTAAACGGCCCGTGCTATATGGTCATGGGAAATAACGACTGGTTTTCAAACCTCCCGGCGGAGATTCAGGTGAACATTGATGATTACCGTGCCTTTATCACACACGGTCATAACTACGGCGTATCGCTCGGCCTGGAGGGAATCTATGCGGAGGCGCTTTCCAGGGGTGTGGATATCGTACTGTTCGGCCATACGCACCGGCCGGTCGCAGAAAAGCGTGGAAATCTCTGGATTGTCAATCCGGGCAGCCTCACGTATCCGCGTCAGATGGGAAGAAAACCAAGCTATGCCATGCTGACGATCAATGAAGAGCATGAGCTTTCGGTGGAAATCAAGTATCTGGATTAAAAAACGGGTCGAAAAAGGGCGGAGAACAGCCCAAAATCGAATGAATTATCGCAACTAACATGACTATTCCAAAGAAAACAGGGTAGTACCGGAGCAGGTTCTGACTAATTCTTAAAAAGTTTGTCAAAAAAATACAATTTAGGTGTTGACAGATGAGAAAAGATATGATAAGATCTCTTTGTTGTCCGGTGAGAGCAAAACAACACAAAAACATTTTGAAAAAAATGAAAAAAAGTGTTGACAAACCGAAAACAATGTAATATAATAAATCTTGCGTCGAGCGCGAAAGGGTTAAACGCAAATCGGGAAACCTTGTTTACGGGGTGTGGCTCAGCTTGGCTAGAGCGCCTGGTTTGGGACCAGGAGGTCGCAGGTTCGAATCCTGTCACCCCGATTTAACTGAATATTTTCAGTATATTAATTATGCGCGAGTGGCTCAGGGGTGGAGCACCACCTTGCCAAGGTGGGGGCCGCGGGTTCGAATCCCGTCTCGCGCTTTTTTTATTTTCTGAAGATCCTGGTTTTGCAGGATCTTTTATTTTTGTGTATAAAAATGAAAAAGCAGGCTCCGAAGAACCTGCCATTCATGGTACAATAAGATCGGCACCTTTTTCCTAAGCCAGCACTTTTCCTTCCGGGAACAGGCTTCTGAATACAGTTCTTACTAACGGTCCCGCAACGATCAGCTGGAAAGGCAGCGCCATAATAAAGTTTTTAGGAATGTTGGTAAGCCAGATGATAAGCAGCAGGTTCCACTGTCCGGAACGGACACAGGCTTCCAGTCCGCCATAGAAAGACATGATGATCACCATTGGAACTACCATACAGGTAGAGATAACGATCACTTTCTTTAACACACTGCTGTCTCTGTTTACAAAGAAACGGAAAGCAACTCCCTTAGCAGGTCCGGATACTACAAACCAGTCCATACAGAAAGCAAACACAACGGCAATTGGAAATCCCAGCCATCCTTCACGAAGCACCTCTGTGCTGAAGCCACCCATATGAAGGGTAACATTATACATGCTCATCCAGAGCACCATGCAAAAGCACATGATAAAGGTGAACAGCAAGCTCTCTCGTTTGTTGATAGGCATAAAGGGCAGATTCCTCTCTGTGTTGCGTCGCGGCGCCGCCAACAAAAACGGGCGGGCGAGATGGAGCTGTT
>ERZ839741.745-NODE-745-length-39462-cov-6.179892_pt1 | contig 39462 bp, 35 predicted proteins | sample MGYA00519880_ERZ839741 | MGnify/ENA primary metagenome ERZ839741 (study PRJEB31850, sample SAMEA3708851) | human gut metagenome | biome: human gut; feature: human-associated habitat; material: faeces | place: China | collected 2014 ...
CGCAGCCGCCGGAGCGGTGCTTAAGCCGTTAGGCGGGAATTGTGCGGTGTTGCCTATAGCCTTCCCCTGAGGGGGAAGGTGGCGCGCAAGCGCCGGATGAGGGGCGGCGCTTCCGTGGTTGCCCGTTCACGGACTGCTGCGGAAAGTCCGCCCCTCATCAGTCACCTTCGGTGACAGCTTCCCCCTCGGGGGAAGCCTTATTTCAGCAGCCCCAGCACCGCTTCGATCACGCGGTCGCAGTCCTCCATGCTCAGATTGGTCGAGCAGGGCAGGTTGACAATATACTTGCGGTAGTCCAGCGCCTTGTCCAGACCGTAGGCCTCGTTGCGGGGGTAATCGGCCTGCTCATGGATGAGCGCCCACACCGGGCGGGTCTGGATCTGCTGTGCCTGCAGCTTTTCAATCACGGTGTCGCGGTCAAGACCGGCATCCTTCACATACAGGCTGAAGAACCAGTGGTTGGAGCGGCACGCCTCCTCACGGAAGGGCAGGATGCGCAGCCCCTTGACGCCGTCCAGCGCCGCCGCATAGCGGTCATACAGCGCCTTTTTGTGGGCGATGAATCCCTCAAGCCGCTCCAGCTGGGCAATGCCGAGGCTGGCCTGCACATTGGTCATGCGGTAGTTGTAGCCGACCTCATCGTGCAGGAACTGCAGCATATCGGCCTTGGCCTGGGTGGAGAGGTGCTTGGCATGCTCGGCCCAGTCAGCGTGGTTGGACACGACCATGCCGCCCGCGCCGGTCGTGATGATCTTGTTGCCGTTGAAGCTGTAGCAGCCGATGTCGCCGATGGTGCCTGCAAACCGGCCCGCATAGGGGCCGTCGGTGCAGCGGGTGCCGAGGGCCTCGGTCGCGTCCTCGATCACAATAAGGCCGTACCGCTCGGCAATGGCCATCAGGCGGGGCATGTCGGCCAGATTGCCAAAGACATGCACGACCTCCAGCGCCTTGACATGCGCGCCGGTCTTTTTATTGTACAGCTTGCCGTCCCGCAGCGTGCAGTGCTCCGCGCAGAAGCGCTCCACGGCATCGGGGTCGATGCACAGGCTGTCGTCGCAGCCAATGAAAATCGGCTCGGCCCCCACATAGCGGGTCAACGGGTTGACGGCGGCGATAAAGGTCAGCGTCGGGACGATGACCTCATCCCCGCGGGTGATGCCGGCAGCCATGGCTGCCAGATGCAGCGCGCTGGTACCGGCGTTGCAGGCCACGGCGCGGGGCATACCCACATAGGCGGCGAGCTTTTCCTCAAACTCGGTGACCTTGCCGCCGCTGGTCGATACCCAGCCGGAAGTGATGGCCAGCCCGGCGAGCTCGGCCTCACGCGCGCCGAAATTCGGGACAGAAAGCGGGATAAATCCAGACATAGCAAATGCCTCCATACTATAGCAGTCCGGCCGGACAGCCCGGCGGACACAATTTTACAAATATTCTATTGTATTATACCGCTTTTTGGGCAATAGGGCAAGAAAAAGATATCTCCGCCCTCTGCAAAACGGCAATGCGCGTTTTTTGACAGCGGGGCCCTGTTCTTTGTATAATGGTACAAAAAACAGCGGGGGCTTTGCCTTATGAAAAAACTTTCTGGCTGGTGCCGCGCCCACCGGGGCGGGCTGGCCGCGCTGGTGGGCGGCGGCGCGGCGCTGGGGGTATTTGCGGCGGCGCGCAGCAGCCGCACTGCCATGGACTGGTGGCTTGCGCATATTTCGATGCCCGTCAAGCGGGGCATCTCGTTTGCGGTGGACCCGCTGCCCTTCAGCGCCTGCGAGCTGGGGGCCACGGTGCTCTGCCTGGGCGCGCTGGCCATGCTGGTGCGGGCGGTGCGCCGCCCCAAGCCTGCTGTCTACTCCAAGCTGATGAGCGCATGGGGCTTCACCGGCTACCTCTGCCCGCTGGTCGGCGAAAGCACGCTGAATGTCGATTGCCCGGCGGTCTTTCTGCCGGTGACGATTGCCCATGAGCTGGCGCATCAGCGCGGTGTCGCGCCCGAGCAGGAGGCAAATTTTGTCGGCGTGATGGCGGCCACCGCCAGCGGCGGGGCCGCGTACCGGTATTCCGGGTGGCTGTTCGGCTATCTGCATCTGTCCAACGCGCTCTACACGGCCGACCCGGCGCGCGCCGCTGAGAGCTACCGCCTTTTGTGCGCCGAGGCCCAGACTGACCTTGCCGCCAACAACGCCTACTGGAAGCAGTGGGAGGGTCCCGTGCGCGAGACCGGCGAAAAGGTGTACACCACCTTTTTGCAGGGCTACGGTCAGACGCTGGGCATGCGCAGCTACGGTGCCTGTGTGGACCTGTTGGTCGAAGCATTTTTGCCCAACACAACCGCTGGTGACTGACCGGCACCCCAACCGCAATATGACCGAAGAAATGTTTCCGGCGTGTCACATTTTCAACATCCGTGCCGCTTCTTCGTGGAAAATTTCGGCGTTTTTCTGTGCAGCTTTTTCCCCCTGCCCCCTTGCGGCGGGGGGATTTTTCATGGTATGATGCACTATGTAAAGTTTTATCCAAAAACAGCGCCGCAGGATGCGGCCATACCACGATGACCACTGTGAGGAACAGGAATGTTTAATAAAAAGAACCCGATGCGGTATTTCTCCGGCAGCACCTTTGTGCGACTGCCGCTGTACAAGCTGGCGGCCGGCGGCACGGCGGTGGCGCTGACGGCCAGCATTGGTCTGGGCGCATTTGCCGCAGGCTTTACGCCGTTCACCGCCCCCGAGCCGAGCCCGACACCCATTGTGACCGCCACGCCCGAGACTGCGGCCACGCCGACCCCCTCCCCCTCGCCAAGCCCGACACCGGAGCCGGACAAGCCGCTGACGCTCGAGGCCAGCGTGATCCAGCAGGATGTCGGCGTGACGCTGTTTGTTGAGCCGGTCACCGATGAGGCGGCCCCCGCACAGACCGCCGCCCCCGACCCGAACGCTCCGGATGCTGAAGAAGAACCGGACAAGACCCCGCTGCTGGGTGTGGAGGCCACCGTCACCCTGACCGATGCCAAGGGTCAGGCCACCGACTACCCGCTGGACACCGAGACCGGTACAGCGCTGGCCGAGGATGTGACCCCCGGCGACTACACCGTGGCGGTGCAGCCCATTGAGGGGTACATAATGCCTGAGGCGCAGGCCGTGACCGTCAAGGAGAAGGTCGTCTACAAGGCCGATGTGCAGGCCGTCAAGGAGAAGATCGTGCAGGCCAGTCAGGTCAACGAGAGCGCCGAGGACTCCGGCGTCAGCAACGCCGGGTCGGCCCCCATCGCCAACGAGGTGACCGACACCGTCACCTACGCCGACAGCGCCCGGACGGAGGTCGGCACCAAGACCACCTACACCGCAAAGCTGAGCAGCAGCGGGCATCTGCTGCTGGCTGACGGCAGCGAGGCCCCCTACTGGCCCGTCTACCGGGACGGCACCAAGGAGCTGATCGGCGCGACCCGCGACACAAGCTACGCCGCAAACAGCAACACCGCCGCCTGGGCGGCAGGCGCAAGGGATTCCATCACGCTGCTGGGCGCTGCCAGCCAGCGCATGGCGTGGGTCCACCGCGAGGACGCCCCCGGCGAGAGCACGGCCCTGAACGAGAGCGCCACCACAACCCCCGCCGCCGAAACGACCCCGGAGCCGACCACCGAGCCGACTGCGACCCCCGAGCCCACACCGGAGCCGAGCAATGAGCCGACTGCCACGCCCGAACCGACCGCAGCACCGACCCCGGAGCCGACCGCGACGCCCGAGCCGACCCCGGAGCCGACTGTTACCCCCACACCGGAGCCGACCGCAGCGCCGACCCCCGTTGACCCCACCGCCGGCTGGCCCAGCGACATCGAGGCCAAGGATCTGGCCGGGTACGGCTTTGCCGTGACAAGCACCGACACCACCCAGTATGAGTACACCGGCTGGCAGGATATAGACGGTGCGACCTACTATTACGACCCCGCGACCCACCAGCCGGTCACCGGCCAGCAGGTCATTCAGGGCAACATCTACACCTTCGGTGCGGACGGCGCGCTGAACCGCACGGCGCGCGGCATTGATGTCTCGAAGTTCCAAGGCAGCATCGACTGGAACGCCGTCAAAAATGACGGCATCACCTTCGCCATCATCCGCTGCGGCTACCGCGGCTACGGCAGCGGCGCACTGGTTGAGGATTCGACCTACCGCCGCAACATTCAGGGCGCCATCAACGCCGGGCTCAAGGTCGGCGTCTACTTCTACAGTCAGGCCGTCAATGAGCAGGAGGCCGTCGAGGAGGCCAGCATGGTGCTGAGCCTTGTCAGCGGCTACAGCCTGCCGCTCGGCGTCTATTACGACACCGAGAGCGTGAGCGGCGGCCGTGCCAACGCGCTGAGCGCGGCTGAGCGCACCGCCTGTGCGGTCGCCTTCTGCGAGACGATCCGCGGCGCAGGCTACAGCGCCGGCGTCTACTCCTACGCAAGCTGGTTCTACAACGCATTGAATTTTGCGAACATCAGCAAGTACAACATCTGGATCGCCCAGTACCGCGACAAGCTGAGCTTCAGCTACAAGTACAACATCTGGCAGTACACCGGCTCCGGCCGCGTCAACGGCATCTCCAAGCCCGTGGATATGAATATTGGGTAAAATAAAAGCACCTGCGTTTTCGGACGCAGGTGTTTTTACGTTATGGAAGCCTTCTCCCTCGGGAGAAGGTGGCCGAGGCTCCGACCGAGGCCGGATGAGGGCAAAGCCCGCCATAGCGGCCGGTGAACGGACTACAGCGGTAAGGTCTACCCTCATCAGTCAGCGGACGGGGCCGCTGACAGCTTCCCCCAAGGGGGAAGCCTTATTTGTTTGTGTAGCAGCTCATCTTGGCGCTTGCACCGCCGCGGATCTGGCCGCTGCCGCGGATGATGTACTTGTAGGTACACAGCTCCGCCAGACCCATGGGGCCGCGGGCGTGGAGCTTTTGGGTGCTGATGCCCATCTCGCAGCCGAGGCCGAACTCTCCGCCGTCGGTAAAGCGGGTGCTGGCGTTGACATAGACCGCCGCGCTGTCCACACAGGCCGTGAACCGCTGGGCTGCGGCGGCATCGGCCGTGATGATGGCCTCGCTGTGATGGGTGGAGTGTCTGGCAATGTGGGCGATCGCTGCATTGACATCCTCCACGACCGCCACGCTCAGCTTGTAGTCGAGATACTCGGTGTCAAAATCCTCGGCCGCTGCTGGTACGCCGTCTATGATGGCGGCGGCCTGCGCGTCCAGATGCAGCTCCACCGGGGTCAGCCCCGCCGCAATGCGGTCCGCGACAAGGCGCTGCGCAACCATCGGCAGAAATTCAGCCGCCACATCCCGGTGTACCAGCAGCGCCTCCTCGGCGTTGCAGACGCTGGGGCGGCTCGTCTTGGCGTTTTCCACAATATTGACCGCCATCGCAAGGTCAGCGGCCTTGTCCACATAGACATGGCAGATGCCGGTGCCGGTCTGGATGCAGGGCACGGTGGCGTTCTCGACACAGGCGCGGATCAGCCCGGCGCCGCCGCGGGGGATCAGCAGATCCACCAGCCCGTCGGCGGTCATAAGCTCGTTGGCACTGGCGTGGGATGTATCTTCAATCAGGCTCACGGCGCACTCCGGCAGGCGGGCCTTGCGCAGCCCTGCGCGCAGTGCCTCCACAATAGCGTGGCAGCTGGCCCATGCATCGCGGCCGCAGCGCAGCACGCAGGCGCTGCCTGCCTTGAGGGCAAGCGCGGCGGCATCGCTGGTGACATTGGGGCGGCTCTCATAGATGATGGCGATGACACCCATCGGCACAGCGGTCTTTTCAATGACAAGGCCGTTGGGACGCACAATTTTGCGCAGCACATCGCCCACCGGGTCCGGCAGCGCCGCGACCTCCCGCATCCCCTTGGCCATGTCGGTCAGGCGGCTGCGGGTCAGGGCCAGACGGTCCAGCATCACATCGCTGACCCGGCCCCGGGCGTTTTCTACATCCTGCCGGTTGGCTGCCAGAATCGTGTCCGATGCGGCAATCAGCGCGACCGTCATCGCCTCCAGCGCGGCATTTTTGGTGTCGGTGTCGGCCAGCGCCAGCGGCATACGGGCTGCCTGCGCAGCCTGCAGAATTTCCTGTGTAGTCATGGGGTCAGACCTCCCTTATGCTTTACGGCCCACAAAGCGGGTGCCCACGGGCTTGCCCTCCACAATATCGTAGAGCACCTCGGCGTGGGCGCCGTTGGTGATGATCATATCCACGCCCGCAGCGGTCGCGCGCTTGGCGGCCGTCACCTTCGTCAGCATGCCGCCGGTGCCCAGCGAGGAGCATGCGCCGCCCGCCAGCAGCTCGATCTCCGGCGTGATCTCCTCGACCACCGGGATCAGCTCGGCCTCGGGGTGGGTGTGCGGGTCGGCGGTGTACAGCCCGTCAATGTCGGACAGCAGCACGACCAGATCGGCGTGGATGCAGGTGGCCACCAGCGCGGCCAGCGTGTCATTGTCGCCCAGAGAGTATTCCTCGCAGGCGACTGGGTCATTTTCGTTGATGATGGGGATGGCACGCAGCTGCAGCAGCCGCTCCAGCGTGTTCTGCAGGTTGCGGCGGCGCTGCTCATGGTCGAAATCCTCCCATGTCAGCAGCATCTGGGCCACGGTATGGTTGTACTGGCCGAACAGCCGGTCATAGGTGTACATCAGCTCGCACTGGCCCACAGCGGCCGCCGCCTGCTTGGTCGTGATGTCGGACGGCTTTTCGATCTGCAGCTTGCCGACACCCAGCCCGGTCGCCGCCGAGGATACCACGATCAGCTGGTGACCGGCGTTCTGAATATCGCTCCACACCTTGACAAGATCCTCGGTATGGCGGATGTTGAGCAGCCCGCCGGGGTGTGCCAGCGTGCTTGTGCCCACTTTAACGACAATACGCATAAATTTTCTCTTTTCCTACTGCCTTATTTCCTTCCCAGATCCTTTGTTTTCTCATAGGCGGCCAGCACGGCATCCGTGACAGCCCCGCGGAAGGCGCGCTCCTCCAGCAGGCGCACGCCCTGAATGGTCGAGCCGCCGGGGCTGCAGACGGCGTCCTTCAGCTCACCGGGGTGCTTGCCGGTCTCCAGCACCATGCGGGCGCTGCCCAGCAGCATCTGGGCGGCATACTCCTGCGCCTTGGCGCGGGGCAGACCGGCAGCCACGCCGCCGTCAGCCAGTGCCTCGATAAACTGGTACGCCCACGCGGGGCCGCAGCCGGACACGGCGCTGGCCGCGTCCATCATGCCCTCGGGCACGGCGTCCAGACGGCCGGCGGGGGCCATTGCGGCAAGCCACTCGGCCATTTTTTCAGGCTCCACATCGTCGGAGCAGTACTGGATCATGCCATCGCCCAGCGCCACGGGGGTGTTGGGCATCATGCGGATGATCGGATAGCCGCTGCCCGCCATCATCCGGATCTGCTGCATCGAGAGACCGGCCGCCATCGTGACCAGCACAAAGGGGCGGCTCTCGGCGCGGGACTCCAGCGTGGCAGAAAGCTCGTCCAGCATGTCGGCCATCATCTGGGGCTTGACGCCCAGAAAGATAAAGTCGCAGATGCCCGCGACCTGCTCATTCGTGCCGCAGGCGCAGCCCAGCTCGCCGGCCAGCTTCTCCGCCTTGGCGGGCGTGCGGTTGGCCAGCAGCACATCCCCTGCTCCGGCGCCCTTGCAGACTGCGCGCGCCACGGCACTTCCCATATTGCCGCAGCCGATAAAACCGTATTTCATCGTAAACCCCCTATACCTTATTTTTATACAGTATAATGGTAGTACAGCGGGACCGTTTTGTCAACGGAAAAAAGGCTTCTCCCTTGGGGGAGAAGCTGGCCGCGAAGCGGTCTGATGAGGGGAGAGCCTGCCGCAGCGACCCTTTGACCGGGCAATAGTGGCCAAACGCGCCCCTCATCCGGCCCTGCGGGGCCACCTTCCCCCTCCGGGGAAGGCTTTGGGTCTGGATTTTTGCGGTGGATTTGCTATAATGTGGGTAACGGAAAATTTGTAGGGGGCGGCGTCCTCGACGCCCCGCAGCAGAGCAAAAGGAGCACACTATGCAATATGTCAACTTTGGTCAGACCGGCCTGAAAATTTCCCGTCTGGGGTTCGGCGGCATCCCGATCCAGCGCATCGACCAGCCCGGCACGCGGGAGCTGCTGATCGCCGCCCACAAGGCCGGCGTCAACTACATCGACACTGCGCGCGCCTACACAGTCAGCGAGGCGTGGATCGGCCAGTCCCTCGAGGAGGCCGGCCTGCGGGATGACTTTATCCTTGCCACAAAATGCCGCGCCCTGACAAAGGCCGACATGGAGGCTGAGCTTGCCACCAGCCTGAAGAACCTGCGCACCGACCACATCGAGGTGTTCCAGTTCCACAACCCCAGCATGGAGGGGCTCAAGACCATCCTCGCGCCCGGCGGTGCGATGGAGGCCCTGCTGGAGGCAAAGGCGCGCGGCGTTGTCGGGCACATCGGCATCACGGCGCATCTGGCCGCTGTGTTTGAGGCCGCGCTCGACATTCCCGAGATCGAAACGATCATGTTCCCCTACAACATCGTGGAGCAGCAGGGCAAGGCGCTCATCGACCGCTGCGCTGCAGCAGGCAAGGCGTTCATCGACATGAAGCCGCTGGCCGGCGGTGCGATCGAGGACGGCCGTCTGGCGCTGCGGTATGTGCTGTCCAACCCGGCGGTGACGGTTGCCATCCCGGGCATGGCAACGGTGGAGGAGCTGGAAAACAACGCCGCGGGCGCGGCCAACATTGCCCCGCTTACCGCCGCGGAGGAGGCCGCCTGCCAGTCCGTCCGCGATGCGCTGGGCACCCAGTTCTGCCGCCGCTGCAACTACTGTGCCCCCTGCACGGTGGGTATTTCGATCCCCAGCGTCTTTCTGTTTCAGGGGTACTTAAACCGGTACGGCCTGCAGCAGTGGGGCCGCGAGCGGTACGCCACCCTGCAGACCAAGGCCGGGGCCTGCATCCAGTGCGGCGCCTGTGAGCCGCGCTGCCCGTACAACCTGCCGATCCGCAAAATGATGAAAAAAGCCGCCGAGGATTTTGGGGAATAACCCGCCGAACCGCATATACGCAAAAGAGCATGCCGCATCGGCATGCTCTTTTTTACCACAAATTGTAGGTCAGGATCGGCACATTGTAGGACACGCCGCACAGCAGCATGACAAGGAAGCAGACGCCGCTTGCCAGATGCCAGACCAGCGCCAGCCCGCAGAGGACCAGCCGCCACCGCGGTGCTTTGGCACGGCACTGCGCAAGGAAAACGCTGACCGATTCCAGCCAGAATGCCCAGAAGCAGATGAACGGCCCCCACCAGAGATTGGCGTGGTAGAGCCGCTCGCCGCTCTCGACCAGCAGCAGGGCCTCGGCCATCGAGACCGCAAAGGTGAACAGGCTGAACCGGTAGCGAAAGCTTTTCCACGCCGCACGGCCCAGCAGCAGCCCCACAGCCGCCGCAAAGACGAAGGAACGGGCCAGCCCCAGCACACCGGCCTCGTTGAAGGGGCCCCACAGCATACGGTGATGGTCAAACGGCACCGTGAAGATAAGCCGGATGCCCGAATCCTCCGCCGCAAACAGCACCCTTGCCTGCACAAAGCAGAGCGCCACACCGGGGAAAACGCTGCAGCCCATAAGGATCTCGTTTTTCAGGTTTTTAGCGCGGCTGCGCACAAAATCCGCAATCAGAAGCACCAGCAGTGCCGGGGCAAATGCAAAGATCAGGTTGGCCTTAAAGCTGGTGGCCACCGTCAGCAGCATGGTGTACACCGCGTAGCTGCGCAGATCCAGCCGGCCGCGCACCGTGGGCCAGACGCGGTAAAACGCCAGCATCGTCAGCAGCGCAAAGGGTGCCAGCATGATGTAGGTCGTGTTATGGTAGATCGTACCGCCCACCGTGCCCTGATACCAGTAGCCGCCCCGGGGCATCCAGACCGCCGTGGCCAGATTGACCGCAAGGCTGACGAGCAGCCGCACCGGGCGGGTACTTTCCGGCAGGGCCGCCCGCAGCCCCCACGCAAACACCGCGACCGCCGCCAGATGGAACACCGCCAGCAGCACGGCAATGCCGATGCGCCCGGCGATGTCGTAGGCCGGGCCGATGAGCAGCGACACGGTGGAGTAGATCATGCCCTGCTGCGCAAAGTACAGATGCTGCCCCAGATCGGAGGTGTACGGGTCATCGCCGCCGCCGGGGCTGCACAGCTGTTGGTAATGCAGCCAGACCATCGCCGCGCCGAACACCGCCAGCGCCAGCACGCATAAAATCGTCAGCAGGGCGTTTTTCTGTTGCTTGTTCTTCGTCACAGTACAATGCCCCACATTTCTTGCAGCAGGTAGCTTTCGGTGCCGATCATGACCGCATAGGATACCCCAGCCAACATCAGCCCTAAGAACACGATACCGCTGATGACATGCCAAACGAACGTCCCGCAGCACAAAACCGATGCAGCAGCCTCTACCGGCGTGCGTATTTTTTTGTGCAGAGAGCACAGCAATTGAATCAATGATTCCAGCAGCAGGATATCATAGCAGATGAATGCGCCCCACCACAAGTTACCGTCATACATACGGCTGCCAGTCTCAGTCAGGCAGATGCCCTCGGCCAGCGAAACGGCGAACAACAGCAGACTGAACTTGTAGGCACAGGCACTGCGCCACTGCCGGAACAGCAACAAAAACACTGCCCCCACAAACACCAGTGAGCGCGCAAGACCATGCTTGGCATTGTAATTAAAAACGCCCCACAACACTTTTTCGGGATCGAAGTCGGTGGTGAAGATCAGTGCCATGCCGGAATCATCCCCGCCGGTGAACAGCACCTTGGCCTGAATGATGCAGAGCAGAATGCCCGGCAGCACCGTACAGCCGAGCCAGACTTCCCATGGGATGGCCTTGCCGTGGGTGCGGATCAGGTCAACGACCAGCGCCACAAGCAGGGCTGGGGCAAAGGCAAAAAGGTAGCTGGGCTTGATAGCCGTTGCCACCGTAAGCAGCACCGTCAACGCGGCCCAACTGCGCCATTGCAGCTGACCATGGTGCTCTGCCAGCGAGAGGAAGAGGAAAAACGCGATAAGCGCCAACGGTTGCAGCATAATGTAGGTAGTGTTGTGGTAGATCGTGCCGGTGATGGCACCAAAGTACCAGTAGCCGCCGTTTGGCATCCAGACCGCCTGACAGAGGTTCGCAGCCAGCGACCAGAGCAGCGCTGCGCCAGGGCAGACCTGCGGCACAGCCTTACGGATGGCCCAGGCAAATATCAGCAGCGTCAGCAGGTTGACGACAGCCAAAAACACCGCCGTGCCCAGGTTGCCGCCGATGACGAACACGCCCCGCAGCAGGACCGTGACCAGCGAAAAGCCGGTATTGCCCATGGCATGGCCCGCCATGTGGGCCGGGATATCAGAGTAATAGTACCCGGTGGAGAGCAGCTGTTGATAGTGCAGCCAGCCCATCAGCAGGGTAAAGACCGCTGTGCCCAGCAGCCCCAGCCCCCACAACAGCCGTTCTTTTTTGTTCTGTGCCAAAGGTAGAACCTCCTTGCGTTTTAGGATTCAGCATGTCCAGAAGCTGCACTTTATTCCAGCCGGATGCTGTCGGCAAGGATCGTCTCGCCGGTCAGCGTGAGCAGCGTGGCTTCCTTGGCGGCGTAGACCTCGGTGCGCTTCTGCTCGCCGTCCGCTGTTGTGTAGTACAGCACGGCATACTGCGCTGTACCGGCGGGCAGGCAGACCGTCACATCGGTCAGTGCATCGGGGTTTGCGCCATAGCCCAGACCACACCACGCAATGTCGTAGTGCTTGTCCTGCCCCAGCGTAAAGCCCAGCCGGTAGACCGCCTCATCGTTGGCGTGATCCTCGGTACGCCAGACCTGCAGCGCATGGGCATCGGCGTCCTGATCGTGATACCGCAGGAAGAAGGCGTTTTCCGCCACGGGATGGCCGCCCCAGATCATGAAATCGGTCACGACCGGCGTGTCGGTACCGGCGGCATCGGCCAGACCGGCGGCGACACCCTCGCCAAACACCGTGTAGGCACGGCCGCCCGCCTCATAGGCCGAGCGGGTCGCGGCGCGCTGCCAGACGACCGAGCCAGCCATGCAGACAGCCAGCAAAGCATACAGCACGGCGCGGCGCTTCGGCCACCATGCCTTGCCGCGCGCCCAGCGCAGCAGTGCGGCCAGCACAGCCAGCGCCATCAGGCCGACGCCGTAGCTTTCGACCGTCTGGGGGATGTAACCGTGCCGCCAGTCTACCTGACCGGGCTGCTGGTATTTGGGCGAAAGTCCAATCAGCAGCGCCGGGGCGGAGAGCATGGCAAGGCCGGTAAGGAACAGCAAAAGGTTCTGCTTTTTGTTCGGCAGCGTATCCAGTACGGCCAGCGCGGCTACGGCGGCCCCTGCGACCATAACGCCGCAGAGGACATCCGCCGGATGGATGCTGCCCGGGCGGACGCGGCCCGCCAGCATCGCGTTGAGCGGGAAGCCCGCCGACATCTGCATCAGCCAGGTGCGCAGCAGCGCGGGAATGTCAAAGTTCGGCGATATGCCGTCAATGCCCTGCACATCGCCCGCAAGGATGCCTGCGGCCCGCAGCGTGTTGGCAAGCCGCGCCCCCATGTTGAAGGCCAGCGTCACGCACTCGCCCAGGAACACCGGCACCGTCAGCCGCAGCGCATCGCGCGCCTTATCGGTGTACAGCCACGCAAGGCCGAAGATCGGCACGATATAGGTAAAGCCGATCTCAAAGGTGGCACAGCACTGGAAGGCGCAGTACCCTGCCAGCACGGCCCACCGCTTGTGCCCGGTGTCCTGCCAGCGCAGCACGGCCAGCCCTGCCGCAAGGGCGGGCAGCAGCGTACTTTGCACCAGCGCACCGTAAGAATACAGACTGTTGCCCGTGGAGTCCTGCCAGACGCTGAACATCATCGGCAGCAGGCAGAGGCAGGCAATACCCAGCTTTTTGCTGCGGGACGCCTTGCCGACCAGCCATGCGGTCAGCACAATGTCCGCGTAGGTCCACGCCAGAATGTACAGGCGGTAGCCGACCAGATCCCCCAGAAACCAGCTTGTCAGCCCGCGCACCGGCGGCGAGGAGAACGGCCGGAACCGCCCGTTCTGCAGCGTGAACTGCACCCACAGATCGCCGAGGTAATCCAGCACGCTCTGCCCAAAGGAGGTATGGGTAATATAGTAGTAGTTCTGCAGGTTGATCAGCTCATCATCGCCGCCGAGCGGGGCGCAGGTCGTGATGCTGAGATACCACCAGCCGAACACGACCGACACCGCGCAGATGGCAGGCCAGAACCATCGCTTTTCCGTCAGTTTTTGCAGTTTCATCCGTCACTCCTGCCCGAGCGGGATATAGCAGAGCATCCCGCTCTCACTTGTGATGACATCGCCCGGCGCACAGCCTGCGGCGGCGGTCAGCCCCGCCAGCGTGGCCTGCTGGTCCTCCACGGCATAGCCGTCCAGATCCAGATAGATGCCGGTCATGCCCTGTGCGCGCAGTTCGGCAACCATTGCCTCAGGCTCGAGCGCGCTGGTCTCCTTGTACCAGAGATCATTTTGGGTGCCGTAGCCCGCACCGTAGGTGAATTTGAGGGTCCTGCTGTGCAGCGGGCCGCGCAGCAGCGTGTAGTCCCACATATTGTTGAGCGAGCCGTTCTCAAAATTTTTCATATACGGCAGCGTAAAGAGCATCGCGCCCTCCCCCGCTGCGTCCTCGACCTCCGCCATAAAGGCAGCATCCTGATACCAGATCTGCTGGACCTTTTCGTAATCCGGGGTGAAAAGCCCCTGCTGCTCCCAATAGCCGTAGCCCAGCAGCAGCACCGCTGCCGCCAGCAGCGCCCCGCGGCGGCGGCCGGTAAACTGCGTCAGCAGCTTTTCCGCCGTCAGGCCCACGGCCAGCAGCGCAAAAAACGCAATATAGGGGCTGATGCGGTTATAGCCGCGGATGAACCGCACAAGGATGCCGATGATGCCGCCGAAGCCCGCAATGGTCGCCAGCAGCAGCGCCATGACATTCAGGCGGCTCAGCAGCCAAAGACGGTCGCCAAGGCGCGGCGTCCCGGTTTTGCCGGCCCGCCAGTCCCAGTTGCGCAGCAGCAGAACGAGCAGCGCCAGAAAGCCCAGCACGCCCACAATGCCGAGGTAGCCGTAGGCGTTCTCGTTGTACATGGGGCCTTCATCGGTGGTCAGGATGCGGAAGTAACGCCCCAGCCAGTTTGCAAGCTTCTGCACGCCGTACCCGTTGGGGGAGAGCAGCAGCGAACTGATGCGCAGGCTGTAGATGTCCGCGCCGACCGGGCTGCGGTAGACGCCGTTGGTCAGCGTGCTGCCCTGCCCGTTGAGGATGCCCAGCACCATCGGGAAGAAGTCGGGGATCATCCAGCCAACGATCTCGGCGATCGTCACAAGGCAGGGCAGGCCCACGCGCCAGCTGCGTTCCCGCAGCATCAGGCAGAGCGCCGTGACGCAGAGGAAAAAGCAGGTGAAATACGGGTAGTAGGCCGCGCCGTTGTTGGCAATGCCCCACGCCATGGCCAGCGCCAGCCAGTTGCGCTTATTCTTGAAAAAGCCCCTGCCCGGGCGGTTGAAGGCGGAATCCTCGGCACACCAGAGGCAGAGCAGCACCGAGAACGGCACGAACTCGCAGGCGGCCAGCATCATATGGCCCGCCATCCGCTGCTGCACATAGGGCGTCATGCCGAAGGTAAGACCGAGCGCAAAGCTGAGCCACCGCCGCAGCCCCACCACCCGGAACACCGCGTAGGCCGCCAGAGCGTTGGCAAACGGGATGACCAGCACATAGAGGTTGAACACCGTGCCGGTGTCCTTTGTGAACAGGCCGACGAACCAGACAAAGATGTCGTAGATCAGGTCGTAGTTCGGGTTATACTTGCCCGCGACCTCATAGAACGGCCAGCCGAGCGAGCCGGTCAGCTCGCCATAGCTGCGCTGCACCTGCCCGACCCAGTAGATGCCGTCACCGCCGTAAAGCATCGGTGCGTGCCAGTCCAGACGCCACAGCTGGAAAAACCAGTATTCACTCAGGGCCACCGCTGCCAGCAGCAGCGCGACGGTCAGAATTTCCCGCAGAATGTTTTGTTTTTTTGTCAGCATGGGGTCTCCTTTGTGTTGCTTACTTGGGCTGGGATGCCTTTCCCCTAGGGGGAAGCCTTCAGTTTGTAAAAAAAGCCCTTTTGGGGGTAGAAATGTAGGGATGGGTCTTGACCCATCCGCACCGCTGGCCGCGCGCAGCGCATAAAATCGCGCCGAACGGCGCGCTATTTCCCGATATATCGTACTATTGGCTAGACTGCACGGAACGGTCAAGACCGTTCCCTACAAACCCGCCGAAAGTTCGCAATCGTCCCGTTAGGTTTATCGACAGCCTGAGCTTCCCCCTTGGGGGAAGCCTTTACTCTCCCCGCTCCATCGCCTCCACATAGGCGTCGCAGACCTCCGCCGCCGGGCCGTCACCGCGGATGCGGCCGCGGTCGATCCAGATGGCGCGCTTGCAGAGCTGCTTGACCTGCTCGATGCTGTGGCTCACAAAAAGCAGCGTTGTACCGCCGGAGAGCATCTGCTCCATCCGCTCATGGCATTTGTGCTGGAACATAAAATCGCCGACCGACAAAATCTCATCACAGACAAGGATGTCGGCCTTAACCTCGGTCGCAATGGCAAAGCCAAGGCGCGCGATCATGCCGCTGGAGTAGTTTTTGACCGGCACATCGACAAAATCCCACAGCTCGGCAAAGTCGATGATGCTATTGAAATGCTCCTGCATATAGGCGCGGTCATGGCCCAGCACCGCGCCGTTCAAAAAGACATTTTCCCGCGCGGTCAGATCCATATCAAAGCCCGCGCCCAGCTCGATAAGCGGCGCGATCTCGCCGTTGACGGTGACTGAGCCGGTCGTGGGGTACATAACGCCCGCAATCAGCTTGAGCATCGTGCTTTTGCCGCTGCCGTTGCGGCCGATAAGCGCCACCGACTCGCCCGGCTCCACGCGGAACGAGACATTCCGCAGCGCATAAAACTCATTGAAAAAGAGCTGATGCTTCATCAGCTTGACGGCATATTCCTTGAGGGTCTCGGTTTTCTCCTGCGCAAGGTTAAAGCGCATCGAGACATCCTCCACCTGAATGATGGACATGGGGGAAACTCCTTACAGATACAGAATAAAATTGCGCTGCAGCTTGCGGAAGGCCGCAAGCCCCACGCCCATCATGACGAGCGCACTGCCGATGCAGGCAAACCATGTGTTGGGGCCGGGCACCGTGCCGTACATGACGAGACACCGCATGCAGTTGATATAATGGTACAGCGGGTTGAGCTTGATGACCGGCACCATGAACGGCGGCAGCGCCGAGATGGGATAAAACAGCGGCGTGGCGTACATCCATGCCATTGTCAGGATGCCGTACAGGTATTGCAGATCCCGGAAGTAGACCGCCAGCGCACTGAGCAGCACCGCCATGCCGGCGCAGAACACCAGCAGCAGCAAAAGCGGCGCCCAGACGAGCAGGATCGTCCAGTAAAACGGCGAGCGGGTGATCACCATGACCAGCACGATCGCCGCAAGGCTGAACAGCAGGTTGACAAAGCTGGACATGACACGGCTGATGGGGAAGATGAATTTGGGAATGTACACTTTTTTGATCAGGGACGCATTGCCCAGCACGCTGCCCATGCCCATGTTGGTGCTTTCGTTAAAAAAGTTGAACAGAGTATTGCCGCAGATCAGGTACAGCGGAAAGTTCGGGATGTCGAACCGGAACATATAGGAGAACACAAGCGTCTGCAGCAGCATCATAAGCAGCGGGTTGAGGATGCTCCACACATAGCCCAGCACACTGCGGCGGTATTTGACCTTGAGGTCACGGGTCACCAGCTCGCGGATCAGCGGCCGGTATTTGGAAAAGCTGTGCCAGCTGTTGTGCAGCTGGCCGGTGGATTTTTGCATAGGGATATTGGCTCCTTACAATTATTGGCAGGCGGGTGCGCTGCGGGACGGAGAAAGCCTCCCTTGTCAAAGGGAGGTTTTGGGGTGGTTACAACTTAAACGGGGTATCGTCCGTCAGGCCGTCGGCGCGCAGCATGTTCTGCATGACATCAATGTCGGTGCTGACATCCAGCGCATCGCTGGCAAACAGGCGGTCAAGCTGGTTCTCAAACGCCTTGACCAGCGTGTCCATCGTCTGCTCAATGCGGCGCTTCGACTCCGAAATGTTCTCACCTTCCACGCCCTGATTATCCAGCTCGGCGTAGGTGTTCAACAACTTGAGCGAGGTGGGCAGGTAGTAATCCATGAACTTGCGCATCTGGGGCAGCTTGTCGGGGTCGGACTTGGCCTGCTCAAAAATTTTGGCCGAGACCGCTTCCAGCCGGCTGATCTTGTCGCTCATCTCCTCATCGGGTATGGCATCGTTGACCCGGCGCAGCTCGTCCAATATCTTCTGGTACTGGTCCCGCTCGGGCATATCGGTCTGCTTTTGGGGCTGCTTTTCGGGCTTCGGCGCGGGGGCCGGGGCCGGCGTCGGCTCGGGCGGGCGCTGGCTGACCACCAGACATTTGCGGCGCATGTCCAGATAGGCATCGGGGCCGAACAGCCCCTCGTCAATGCAGTTTTCCAGATGCTTGCAGCACTTGTCATAGCTGCAGGGCAGCGCGTCGGCAATGTCCTGAATGTACATATATTTTGCATCGCCGACGATCTTGTCGATCTTGCGGCGCATCCGGCGGGAGGTGCGGATGTGCCAGCCGCCGAACAGGCAGCCGATGCCGCCGGTGAGCGACATCAGCATTGGCATCGAATCCTCAACCAGCCAGGTCCAATAGCTGCCGCCCTCCGTCAGGGCCTCGGGCAGCCAGTAGATGGCGCTGGGCAGCGCCGCCAGCGCGCAGAGAAGCAGCAGCACGCCCGCCACCGTCAGGCCGGTGGCCAGCGCCGCGCCCTTCAGCCTTTTGGTGGCCGGCTGCGCGCCGGGGTCGGCGCTGCGGCGCAGCGCGCTGCCGTTGAGAGGACGCACCTCGGCATCATAGACCGGCGTTGTGTTGACACGGCCAAAGCTCTGTGTGCGCACCCGGGCCTTTTCTTCAAAGCCGCCGAGCTTGCCGTTCTTCATGGCGGTATTCAGTCCGATGAAGATGAATCCCAGCGGCCACCATACCACAAAGCCGATGACAATGGCCCACCACGGGAACTGGAACGGGCCGTCCCCGGCGTGGTATTCACTGCGGCTGTAGTTGTTCTGGTAGCGCGGGCCGCTGCCGGAGTAGGGGTGCTCCGGGTCCGTGTACTTGGGTCGTTCGTTTTGGTTGGGCATGGAAGGCTCCTTCGGCGATTCTATCGCCTGTGCATTATGGGATGTCCGCCAGCAGGGTTTTCATATCCTCGCTCAGATAGTAGGTGCTGCCGGCCTGGTAGGGATTGTTTTTGCTGTAGGGCAGATGGGTGCAGAGGTAGCTGACCCACCGGCTGTAGCCCGACACTGTAAGGTGTACGCCGTCAGGCTGGGCAAAGTCTGTCATCAGGTAGCCTGCAGCATCGGCAAACTCGGCGTTCAGGTCAAGGTAATAGCAGCCGCGCTCGGCGCAGAGCTGCTGGATGGCCGCGTTGATGACCGCCAGCCGGTCAGGCGCAAGGCCGGGCAGCGTGTCGCCGACCTTCTCCTGCGTGGCGGGCAGGACCGACTGCACATAGAATGCCGTGTTCGGCAGCGCCGTGCGCAGCTCGTCCAGCATTTTGCCGTAGTAGGCCAGAAAGCTGTCATCATTGCCGGGCTGAACCAGCGCGTTTGTGCCGATTAGGATATACAGCTTGGCGGGCTGGGCGGCGGTCAGCACATCCAGCGGGACCTCCTCACCGCGGTCGGGGCTTGAGACGGTCGTGCGGTTGACGATGGTGTTGGGGCTGATGCCCTCATACCCGCAGACGAGCGCGCCGCCCACATCAATATTGTACTCATTGACGCAGAAGCCCGCTGTCAGCGAATCGCCCAAAAATGCAGCGTCCGCAAACCAGCTGGTATCCACCCGGCCAAACTCCGGCAGGGCGGCCGGCTTTTGCGGCAGCGCCGTGTAGGTGTAGCCGCCGTCCGCCGTCTGGCGCTGCGGGCCTACGGTACCCCAGTTCAATGCCGGGGCCGCGGCGCTGCTCTCCCCTGCGCCGCCGTAGGGCACAGGGGCCACCAGCCGGGTGCTGCTCGGCTCCGCCGTGGCGGCGGGGGTCTCCGGCTCACCCTTGGCGCTCTTGGGCAGCACTGCCGTGATGACACCGGACAGCACAAGGATGCCGCACACCGTCCCCGCAAAGGCAAGACGGCGGCGTCTGCGGCGCAGCTCTCTGCGGCTGCGGGCGGCGGCCCGGCGCTGCTCCTGCGTGGGGGTGCGGCGCTGCGGTGGCGGCGCTGCCTGCTCCCGGTCGGGGACGGCCCAGTCCCCTTCCATGTGATAGCTTGTATTCGTGCGCGGACGGCGCGGTCCGCGGTCATTCGGGGTCGGCATAGGGATGCCCCCTTTCGTGGCTAAGGCTTGTAGTAGGGACAGCAGTCCCCTAGGCATTGTAAATCAGTATTGATTATAGCACAAAGCTTTTATAAATAACAGTAGGTGAGAGCAAGTTTTTGGCTCTTGCTAAATAGGAAACGGCATTGTATAATAAGAAAATAAATAAAAAGCGCCGCCGTCTGCGGGGGTCGCTTACAATTTTTGGGGTGTAATCATGGCAGAAGAGAAATTTTCCAACTTTTTGACGGATATTATCGACGCCGACCTCGCCGAGGGCAAGGTCGATGTTGTGCATACCCGTTTCCCGCCGGAGCCGAACGGCTACCTGCATATCGGCTCCGCCAAGGCGATCTTCATCAACTACACGATCGCCAAGCACTACGGCGGCCTGTTCAACCTGCGGTTTGACGACACGAACCCTGCCCGCGAGGGTGACGAGTATGTGCAGAGCATCCTGCAGGACCTGAAGTGGCTGGGTGCCGAGCCGAACGGCGGCATCTTCTACGGCAGCGATTATTTTGAGCGCTGCTATGAGTACGCCGAGCAGCTCATCAAGGAGGGCAAGGCCTATGTCGATGACCTGACCCGCGAGCAGATGCAGGAGTACCGCGGCAACGACGCTGGCAAGCCCAGCCGCCCCAGCCCCTACCGCGACCGCACGCCGGAGGAAAACCTCGACCTGTTCCGCCGTATGCGCGCCGGTGAGTTTGCGGACGGCGAAAAAACGCTGCGCGCCAAGATCGACCTCGCCAGCCCGAACATGAACATGCGCGACCCGACCATCTACCGCATCAAGCATGTTGCGCATCACCGTCAGGGCGACAAGTGGTGCATCTACCCGATGTACGACTTTGCGCACCCCATTCAGGACGCCATCGAGGGCATCACCTTCAGCCTGTGCAGCCTTGAGTTTGAGAACCACCGCCCGCTGTATGAGTGGGTCATCACGAACCTGTTCGGCAAAGAATTCCCGAAGCAGCGCGAGTTTGCCCGCCTGAATGTGACGAACACCGTCATGAGCAAGCGCTACCTGCGCGAGCTGGTCGAGAAGAACATCGTGGACGGCTGGGATGACCCCCGTATGCCGACCTTGTCCGGCCTGCGCCGCCGCGGCTACACGCCGACGAGCATCTTCAAGTTCGTTAAGGACGCCGGCATCTCCAAGGCGGATAACCTTGTGGATATGCGCCAGCTGGAGGCCGTGCTGCGCGCCGAGCTGGAGCTGAACGCCCAGCGCCGCGTGGCCGTGCTGGAGCCTGTCAAGCTCATCATCGACAACTACCCCGCCGACCAGTGCGAGTATTTTGACCTGCCCAACAACCCGAACCGCGATGCGAACGATACCACCACCCGCCCCGTGGCCTTTACCAAGGAGCTGTGGATCGAGAACAGCGACTTCTTTGAGGTACCGCCGCCGAAGTTCAAGCGCCTGACGCTGGGCAGCGAGGTCCGCCTGATGGGTGCCTATCTTGTCCGCTGCACCGGCGTGGAAAAGGACGAGAACGGCAAGGTCGTGGCGATCCACGCCGAGGCCGACCTTGAGACCCGCAACGGCAACCCCGCCGACGGCCGCAAGGTGCGCGGCACGATCCACTGGGTCAGCTGCGCCCACTGCATCGAGGCTGAGGTCGAGCTGTACGATAAGCTGTTCACCGAGGCCAACATGAACGGCATCCCCGATGATGCCGACTTCAAGGATTACCTGAACCCCGACAGCGTCAAGGTGCTGCAGGGTGCCAAGCTGGAGGAGAGCCTGAAGGACGCCAAGCCCGGCGACCGCTTCCAGTTCGTGCGCAACGGCTACTTTACGCCGGACAGCAAGCACGAGGGCGTCTACAACCGCATCGTCACGCTGAAGGACAGCTTCAAGCTGTAAGCCCTGTAATAAAGCCCGATCCGCCCCCGCTTTCCGGGGGGGCAGACCGGGCTTTTTGCAACAAACAGAACTTGTAGGGGCGGTCATTGGCCGCCCGCCACCCCGGAGCAGCAGCGCATTTTCCGGGAAAGCTTTTTGATAGCCTAAATATAGAGAAGGAGGTCACACCATGAACCGCACCGCAATGCTGCCGCTCTGCCTGCTGGCGCTGTGGCTGACGGCCTGCGGCACTGCCGAGTCAGCAGCCCCTGCCGCCGCGCCCACCGCTGCGCCGGAGCCGACACCCGCCGAAAGCCCCGCCCCGCCCGCCGAACCGGCTGCGCCGTACAGCGACCTGCGCTATCTGCCCTGGCTGGACGAGTACGCCCAACAGACCTACCAGCCGGGCGAATACACGGCCGAGGACCTGTATACCTACACCTACAACACCGGCACCATCTTTGCGGGGGCCGAGGACGAGGCCGCCGCACTTCTGGAGGAAGATAAGGACCCCGGGCTGGGGGTGCGCGGTCTGCAGGCGCAGGGCATCACCGGCAAGGGCGTGCGCGCCGCCATTATCGACCAGCCGCTGCTGACCGACCACCCCGAATTGTCCGGGCGCATCGCCGCCTACTATGATACCGGCTGCGAGGGGGAGACCGCCTCGATGCACGGCCCGGCCGTGGCCAGCCTGTTTGCGGGCGAATCCATCGGCATTGCGCCGGATGCGACCCTTTACTATGCAGCCTGGCCCTCCTGGCTGATGGACAGCCGCTATGCCGCCGAGGCGCTGGACTGGGTGGTTGCGCAGAACGAAGCACTGCCAGATGGCGAGAAGATCCGGGTCGTTTCGGTTTCCGCCGCACCGGGCAACGCAGAGATGTTCCAAAACGCCGACCTCTGGGATGCCGCCGTGGCGCGGGCCGAGCAGGCCGGGCTTCTGGTCCTGACCGTGGATGGCGCAGGCGTGGAAAAGACCCGCCTTGTACCTTACCCTGCCGTCCTTGCCCGGAATGACCGGGACAACCCCGCCGCCTGCCGGAGCGGTTTTGCGGACAGTGACGAGCGCGCAGAAACCGGCAGCAACACCCTTTCGCTGCCCTGCTCCTACCGCACGGTGGCCGAGGAATACACCGCCGGGCAGTACAGCTACACCCACGATGGGAACGGCGGCCTGAGCTGGGGCATCCCCTATTGCGCCGGGGTCATGGCGCTGGGCTGGCAGGTGGACCCCACCCTGACGGGCGAGGAAATGATGCAGTATCTGCTCTCCACCGCCGCCACCGGCACCGACGGCAGCCGCATCATTGACCCGGTGCAGTTTATCCAAACGCTGCAGACCGAGCGCGGCGCATAACAACAGCCGACCCCGCAAAGAGGTCGGCTGTTTTACTTACTCCAGTCCCTTCGCTGCCTTGCAGCGGTTCAGCCAGCCGCCGCGCTTGTAGTAAAGGATAAAAAGCAGCGAGGCCAGCGTCCATGTCAGCGGGTAGCTAAGCTCCACCGTGGCGATGGTATGATACCGCGGCACCATCAGGGTCAGCCACAGCACACGCAAGCCGCAGACGAAGAACACCGTGATCAGCGTCGGCACCCGCACATCGCCGCAGCCGCGCAGCGCACCGGAAAGCACCTCGATGCTGATATAGGTAATGTAGACCGGCGTCAGCACATGCATCATGCCCACGCCCACCGCAACGACCGCATCGTCCTGACTGAACAGCCGGAACAGCGGCTCGGCCGCGTTGTAGAATACCGCGCTGATGACCAGCGTGACGCCCGCCGCCATCGCCATGCAGACCCGCACGCCGTTGCGCACACGGTCGTACTGCCGCGCACCGAAGTTCTGCCCCGCAAAGGTCGTGATCGCAATGCCCAGCGAGTTGATCGTCATCCAGAACACAAAGTCGATCTTGCCGTAGACGCCCCACGCCGCGATGGTGCTGGTGCCGAAGCTGTTCATGCTGCTCTGGATCAGCATATTGCTGACATTGTACATGGCGCTCTGGGCCGCCGCCGGGATGCCGATCATGCAGATGGCGGCCAGCACCTCAGTGTGCAGGCGCAGCTTTTCCGCTCGGATATGCCACGGCGTACCCTCGGACCCGGCGATGCAGCGCAGCGTCAGCACCGCGCTGGCGACCTGACTTAGCACAGTGGCCAGCGCTGCGCCCGCCACGCCCCAGCCGAACACCGCAATAAACACGACATCCAGCACGATATTGACGAGCGAGGCCGCGATCAGAAAGTAGAGCGGCCGCTTGGAATCGCCGATGGCACGCAGGATATTGGTACCCATGTTGTAGAGCATCTGGGGGATCATGCCAAGGGAATAGATGCGCAGATACAGCGCCGAATCCGCAAGGATTTCCTCCGGGGTGCCCATCAGGCGCATCATCGGCGTGGCGCTTGCAAAGCCAAGCACCGTCAGCAGCGCGCCCAGCCCCACGCTGAGCACAAGCGCCGTATGTACCTGCCGGTCCACAGCCTCGGGGTCATGCGCGCCCCAGCTTTGGGCAATGACAACGCCCGCGCCGCTGCACAGGCCGACAAACAGCCCCACCAGCAAATTGACGAAGGCGCCCGTGGCCCCCACCGCCGCCAGCGCGTTGGTGCCCACAAAGTTGCCGACGATCAGCGTATCCGCCGTGTTGTACAGCTGCTGGAACAGCGTGCCGAACCAGATCGGCAAAAAGAAGAGCAGCAGCTGCTTGGGGATGCTGCCGGTCAGAATATCCGTTTGTTTTAGACTTCTCATAGCACACTCTCTTTCTCACACTTCCCCTATTCTATGCTATTTCCCCGCACAATGCAACCCCGCCCCGCCGGGGCACGGTTTTGTGTGAATTTGCAACAATTCAGACAATATACATGCGATTTTATGCGAAAATTCAGCCGCGCCGGGGCGCCCTTTTACAAAAAAGCAGCGGCACAGCGTTGTGCGGCGCCGCAACTTGTTATTTCGCCCAACAATGCTATAGGGTTGCGGCAAATTTCGTGCATTTTTTGCATTGTTTTGCTGCAGCGATTGAAAAAAATAAATACCGTGGTAAACTAGAAATAAGACAATGGGGGGTGGAGTGCCCCAAAAAATGAATTGTGGAGGAATTATTATGTTCGAGAAAATTCGCAACCTCAAGAACAAGAAGGGCTTCACGCTGGTGGAGCTGATCGTTGTTCTGGTCATCCTGGCCATTCTGGCCGCCCTGCTGGTCCCGGCCCTGACTGGGTACATTGATAAGGCTCGCAATGAGTCTTTGATTGCTGAAACCCGCAGCGTTGTTATTGCAGCACAGACGATTGTTTCTGAGGACTATGGCCAGAATTCCGCCAGCATTAGTGGTACTGATTACACCACTAGCATTGTCGATGAGGTAAAAACCCTTGCCGAGGTTAAAGGCACTATTTCCAATATCGAAATCTACACTGCCGCAGACCCCAATGATAAGAGCATTGTTGTTGGCAAGATCAAATCACTGCAGTACCAGCGCAATGACGGTGGCAAGACCTGCTACTACACCTACAAGAGCGATGGCACCGATCCTTATAAAGTTTCCTAACACTTGCACAGTTTAACTTTCTCGCCCGATGCTCTGCATCGGGCTTTTTTATTCCCATGGAAAGGTGTCCTCACCATGCCAAGCTATCTTGACAATTATACCTGTTTACGATATAGTTAATTAAATAACATTCTGCATCGCAGATTCCTTTGCAATAGCACTAGAAAGGCCCGGTAAATAAAATGAAGCACAAAAACAAAGGCTTTACGCTTGTTGAGCTGATTGTTGTTCTGGTCATCTTGGCCATTCTGGCCGCCCTGCTGATCCCGGCACTGACAGAGTACATCGACAAGGCAAAAGAGAAAAAAGTTATTGCCGAGACCCGCATGGTCGTTATGGCTGTCCAGACGGTGGCGTCCGAAGCGTATGGTCAGATTGGCGCTGGCAATGATTTATCGGATATCCTCCCTGACCATTGGACATCTGCCTTGGGTGTAGATGGAAAATACATCGCCGAAATCAAGAAATTGGCCGAGGTATTTGATTCCAATCCAAAGGCAACCTTTCATGCGGAAATCAACTGGGATGCCCATATAAAGACCGTGCAATACAATAACGGCACTTATACCTGTACCTATACTGCAGACAGCGAGGCAAGCGGTACTGGGAGCTATAAAGTCCAAACGAGCAGCACGCCTTTGAATAATTGTGTTCATATTTATGAAAATACCCACTAAACCCGCACTATCTTTCCCCGCCACCCTTACCCGGTGGCGGGATTTTTTTGTGCCAGCCACTGCCGCCGCAATTCCTGCGCGGCGGCGGTGGTTTTTCTTTTGCGTTTAAGGGGGTTCTATGCTATAATGCCCTGTAAAGGAGTGATTGCATGTCGATCATATGGGAGCCGTGCGCTGCGGGGGCCCGGGTGCTGCGGGTGCTGGGGGACAGCCCCTGCCCTGCCGTGCCGGAAACCGTGGAGGGTCTGCCTGTCACCGAAATTGGGCCGTACTGCTTTTCCGACAAGCCTGTCAAGGCCGGGGCGCGGCGCAGCGGGACCGACACCCATGAGATCACCGGCAATTTTGTGGAGGAGGTCACCCTGCCCGACACGGTGCGCACCCTGCACAGCGCGGCGTTTTACAACTGCCGCCGCCTGCGCCGCCTCAGCCTTGGAGCCGGGGTCGAGGGGCTGGGCAGCGACCTGTTCACGAACTGCCGCAGCCTTGCGCGGCTGTGCCTGCGCGCCGCGCCCGATGCCCCCACCGGCCTGAAAAAGCTGCTGGGGGCCATCAGCGCCGACATTACCGCAGAATTTGACGGCGCACGGCTGTTTTACCCCGAATATTCCGAATTTCTTGATGAGAACACGCCCGCGCACATCTTCAACCATAGCATTGAGGGCGAGGGTTACCGGATGCGGCAATGCTTTACAGCGGCCGGTGCGGTGGACTACGCCGCGTTCGATGCGTCCTTTGCGCAGGCCTGTGTCGGCGAGGGCGAGGGTGCGCTCTGCCGGTTGGCGCTGGGGCGGCTGGTGCTGCCGTTTGCGCTGGGCGGGCAGGCCCGCGCCGACTATGAATTTTACCTGCGTGCCCACCCGGCGGCTGCGTTCCGCCTTGCCATCGACACCCGGGACGAGGCCGCCCTGCGGCTGCTGGTCGGCTTAGGGCTGCCCACCGCCGAGGCCGCCGCCTACTGCGCCCGCGCCGGTTGGAGCGCCGGGGCCGCGATTTTGTTGGGCCGCGCCAAACGAGCGAAAAAATCATACAGCTTTGATGACCTGTAGCGCCGTTGCAGGGGTCGGCGGGGATGAATCCCTCCCCTACGAATTGACCGTAAAAGGGATATGGCGGTAAGCTGCGGGCCGGGCATGCCCGGCCCCTACAGGGCGGCGATGGGGAAACGGGATATGGCGGTAGGTTTCGGCGGGGTGAGGGCACCCCGCCCTACGCACGGATTTTATGTAGGGTCGTAGGGCGGCCAGTCCTCTGGCCGCCGCAGAGGTTTGCGGCGGCGGAAGGTGCCCGGCCCCTACATTCAGCAGTGAAAGAAGGTGTCTTAATGTCCAAGCATATCCAGACCCAGACCGAGTGGGAGCAGACCATGGCGCGGCGGGTGATGGAGCAGCTGCGCGGTGAGCTGTATCTGGACCAGCGCTACCTGACTGCGGCGCTGGGTGCGCTGCCCCCTGCCCCGCAGCAGGGCGGCGGCAGCTTTGCCACGGACGGCGGGCGGCTGTACTACCCCACCGCATGGCTGCTGGACACCTACCGCAAAAACCGCCGGTATCTGCCGCGCGCCTACCTGCACAGCCTGTTCCACTGCATCTTCCGCCATCTCTGGCTGCGGGATAAGCGCGACCCCGACCTGTGGGGCCTCGCCTGCGATATTGCGGTGGAAAGCACGCTGGACGCCCTGAACACCCCCGCCACGAAGCGCCCCGTCGGCTGGGTGCGGCAGCAATGCTATGCGCAGCTGCGCGCACAATGCCGGTTTTTGGCCGCCGGGCCGATCTACCGCGTGCTGGCAAAAACCGATGCCGACACCCTGAACAAGTGGCAGCGGGAATTTTATACCGACAGCCACCGCCTGTGGCCTGCCGACCCCAACAGCCCCGAAGCCCAGATGCAGGGCAGGCAGTGGGAGGATCTGGGCCGCCAGACAGAGCTAAGCATGGAGGAAAACGGCCGCCGCGCCGGGCAGGACACCACCGCGCAGGCACTGCAGGCACAGCTGCAGGCCGGGCGAAGCCGCCGCACCTACAAGGATTTTTTGCGCCGGTTCGCCATCTGGCATGAGGAGCCGCACCTGGACCCCGATGAGTTTGACCTTGGCTTTTACAGCTACGGCCTGCGCACCTACGGCAAGCTGCCGCTGATTGAGCCGCTGGAAAGCCGCGAGGTGAAAAAGATACGCGACTTCGTCATTGTTGTGGATACCAGCGAGTCCACAGCCGGTGAGCTGGTGAAGTCCTTCCTGAAAGAGACCTTTACCCTGCTGACCAGTCAGGACAGCTTTTTCCGCAAATGCCGCATCCTTGTCATGCAGGCGGACAACGCCGTGCGCGAGGAAACATGGCTCACCGATCTGGACGCGCTGGACCGCTACACTGCCCGGTTCACGCTGGTGGGCGGCGGCGGAACGGACTTCCGCCCCGCGTTTGCCCGCATTGCCGCGCTGCGCCGCGAGGGGTCGCTGCGCGACCTGCAGGGCGTGCTTTATTTTACCGACGGCAAGGGCATCTACCCGGCCAAGCGCCCGCCGTTTGAGGTTGCTTTTCTGTTTTTGGAGGACGGCACCCCGCCGCCCGATGTGCCCCCCTGGGCTATGCGCCTGGCTTTGCAGCCGGAGGAATTTACCCCCGACACCGACCCGAAAGGACGATGAACTATGGATATTCAACGCGCCAAAGAGGAAATCAAACGCGCCGTGCAGGCGTATCTGGCAGCGGATGACATCGGCCGCCCGCTGATACCGCCCGTGCGGCAGCGCCCCATACTGCTGATGGGCCCGCCGGGTGTCGGCAAGACCCAGATCATGGAGCAGATCGCGCAGGAGTGCGATATTGCGCTGGTGGCTTACACCATCACCCACCACACGCGGCAGAGCGCTGTCGGCCTGCCCTTTATCCGGGAGCGGAATTTCGGCGGCAAGACCCGCAGCGTGACCGAGTACACGATGAGCGAGATCATCGCCAGCGTGTACGCTGCGATGGAGCGCACCGGCAAGCAGCACGGCATCCTGTTTATTGATGAGATCAACTGCGTCAGCGAGACGCTGGCCCCCACGATGCTGCAGTTCCTGCAGTGCAAGACCTTCGGCAATCAGGCCGTGCCGGAGGGGTGGGTCATCGTGGCCGCCGGCAACCCGCCGGAGTACAACAAGAGCGTGCGGGAGTTTGACCTTGTAACGCTCGACCGTGTGCGGCGCATCGACATTGAGCCGAAGCTGAGCGTCTGGCAGGACTATGCCCGCGCCCACCGGCTGCACCCCGCCGTGACCGCCTATCTGGAGCTGCGCCCCCAGCACTTTTACAAGATCGAGACCGATGTGGACGGCGTGCAGTTCGTGACCGCGCGCGGCTGGGAGGATCTTTCTGCCTATCTGCAGGCAGCCGACACGCTGGGGCTGCCCGTGGACGAGGGCGTGATTGCCCAATACCTGCGCCACCCCGAGGTATCGCGGGATTTTGCCGCCTACTGGGTGCTGTACCGCAAGTATCATCAGGACTACGGTGTCGAGGATATTCTGCAGGGCAAGCCGTTTGACGCCGTGGTTGCCCGCGCGATGGACGCCGGCTTCGATGAGCGCATCAGTCTGGTAAGCCTGCTGCTGGCGGGGCTGAACACCCGCTTTGCCGCCGCACGCGCCGCCGGCGCTGTGACGGATGCCTGCTACCAGCAGTTGCGCAGCTTTAAGCGGGCGCTGGGCCAGCAGGCCGAGGCGGACCCCGCCGACCTGTTTGCCGAACAGCGCGACCGCTACCGCGAGCGGCTGGAGGCCGACAAGAGTGCCGGCAGCCTGCTGCCCGATGAGGCCGCCGCCCGCACCCGCACCGCTGCCCTGCTGACAGCGTGGGGCCGCCAGCTTGACAACGGGCTGGACCCGGACGATGCGTTCGACACGGTGCGCAGCGGCTTCAACAGTCAGGTGCAGCGCCGCGAGGAGGCTGTTTCCGCCGCTGCGAACGCGCTGGAATTTGCCTTTGACTTTATGGAGCAGGCGTTTGAGGACGGGCAGGAGATGGTCGTCTTTGTCAACGAGCTGGCCCTTGGCCCCGACTCGGCCCCGTTTTTGGCCGAGAACGACTGCGAGCGCTTTGAGCAGTACAGCCAGAAGCTGCTTTTGCAGGGCGGCGAGGACGAGCTGCTGGCCGAGCTGCAGCGGGACGATGTACGCGCCGGGGAACATTCGGCGGAGTTTTGACATTTCCGACGCCCTGTAGGGGCCGGGCATGCCCGGCCCGCGCGTGAAAGGCAAGCGGCAGCTTATTGGCTGTTCGTCCGTTCGAAAAAGTATTACTTCCCGTTATATTCTTTACTCCTACCGCAAACTTTGTTATAATAACTCTAATCCGGTTGAACACTGGGGCGGGGCGTTGAGGACGCCGCCCCCTGCATCCCTGCCGGACAGTATTCAGAGGGGGTCATATTATGAAAGCTGTTATCACCGTTATCGGCCGGGACACCGTGGGTGTCGTTGCCAAAGTCAGCGCGGTCTGCGCCGAACTGAACATCAACATCGAGGATGTCTCCCAGTCCATCATGCAGGATATGTTCTGCATGATCATGCTGGTGGACCTGAGCAAGGCCACTGCCGAGGCCGCCGCTGTGCGCGACCGCTTTACCGCGCTGGGCAAGGAGATGGGTATGCAGGTCACCGTGACCCGTCAGGAAGTCTTTGACGCCATGCACACGATTTAAGGGGGCTGCGCTATGAGGATCATCAACAGCCGCGACATTATGGAAACGATCGAGATGCTCACCGCTGAGAATCTCGATGTCCGCACCGTCACGATGGGCATCAGCCTGCTGGACTGCATCGACCCGGACCCTGACAGGGCGTGCGAGAAGATCTACAACAAGATCACCCGCCTCGCGGGCAATCTCGTCCCTGTTGTGAACGGCATCAGCGAGGAGTACGGCATTCCCATCGTCAACAAGCGCATCAGCGTAACGCCCATTGCCATGCTGCTGGGCGCTGCGCCCGATGCCGACCCTGTGCAGTACGCCAAAACGCTGGACCGCGCCGCCAAGGCTGTGGGGGTCAACTTCATCGGCGGTTTCGGCGCGCTGGTGCATAAGGGCTTTTCTGCGGGCGACAAGCGGCTGATCGCCGCGATTCCCCGCGCACTGGCCGAGACCGATATTGTATGCTCCAGCGTCAATATTGGCTCCACCAAGTCCGGCATCAACATGGACGCCGTCAAACTGATGGGCGAGGTCGTGCGTGAGACCGCCGAGCTGACGAAGGACAACATGTGCATGGGCGATGCCAAGCTGGTCGTCTTCTGCAATGCGCCCGAGGACAACCCGTTTATGGCGGGCGCGTTCCACGGCGCGGGCGAGCCGGACTGTGAGATCCATGTCGGCGTTTCCGGCCCGGGTGCCGTGCGCGCCGCGCTGGCCAAGCTGCCGAAGGACGCCCCGATGGACGAGGTAGCCGAGTTGGTCAAGCGCACCGCCTTCAAGATCACCCGTCTGGGCCAGCTGGTGGCAAACCTTGCCAGCGAGCGGCTGGGTGTGCCGGCGGGTATCATTGACCTGTCGCTGGCACCCACGCCCGCCATCGGCGACAGCGTGGCGAACATTCTGGAGGAGATGGGCCTTGAAAGCTGCGGCTGCTGCGGCACCACGGCCTGCCTGGCCCTGCTGAACGATGCCGTCAAGAAGGGCGGCGTCATGGCGTCCAACCATGTGGGCGGCCTGTCCGGCGCGTTTATCCCCGTGTCGGAGGACGACGGCATGATCAACGCCGCCAACTGCGGCAGCCTGACGCTGGAAAAGCTGGAGGCCATGACGGCGGTCTGCTCGGTCGGCATCGACATGGTGGTCATCCCCGGCGATACGAGCGCCGAGGTCATCAGCGGCCTGATCGCGGATGAGGCCGCCATCGGCATGGTAAACAGCAAGACCACTGCCGTGCGCGTTATCCCCGCCATCGGCCACAAGGCCGGCGATGTGCTGGACTTCGGCGGTCTGCTGGGTCACGCGCCCATCATGCCGATCAGCCAGTACAGCCCCGCAGTCATGATCCACCGCGGCGGCCGCATCCCCGCCCCGATGCAGGCGCTGAAGAACTAATTGCAATACAAACACCGCCCATGCCGGGATTGGCATGGGCGGTGCTTTTTTGTGTACTCGGAGGGGGCAAGCTCCCTACAAAATGTCGTTCACGGGTGCTCTGTAGGGAGCGGTCTTGACCGCTCCGGGGAAGTTTCCGGCTGCCGCAGGGTGCCACGGGACGCATATGCGTCCCCTACAAACCGTCCGTTCACGGCATACTGTAGGGGCGGCATATATGCCGCCCGGCAACATTGCGGCAGACGCCCGTTCAAAATCCACCGCCCGTTTCAGCCACAATCTTCAATGCCCAGCCGCTCTACCAGCCCGCCTGTCGTCCCTTCGTCCAGCTCGCGTTCCAGCTGCGCTTTAAAGGCCGCCTTGTCCAACTGCAATGTGTCAAGGTAATCCGCCCGCGCGGCAAATTCCCCCGCACCCAACTGATAATTTTTGTACCGCTGAGCGTTAATTTTCTGCAGTACGGCCATAGCTTCCCCAGCGGTGTTGACAAACTCGTCGGCGGTGCGGGCGTCGTTCAGGGCTTTGCGCGCGGGGGCATCGGCAAAGTCCGCCGCGAACCACGCTTTCAGCTGGCGCGCCGTCAAGCCCTGCGCCTGCGTTTCTTGCCAGACGTAGGCTTTGTAGTCGGCTGTGTCTGGCACCTCGATGCCGTATTCCGCCACCGCACGGTCGACAATGCGGTCGCACTGCCACTGTGTACACGGCGCGCGCCAAACCGCAACGCCCAACACCGCCGCAAGACACACCCCTGCAAGGATCTTCTTCATATGCGCTTCACGCTCCCTTCTGCCTGTAGAACGCAGCCACCCGGTTTTGTGTGACAGGATTTTATTGCTTTCTCTCTTTTTACCAAAAAAACAAAGGGCGTTTTGTCAAAAACAGACAAACGCCCTTTGCTCAGTTTATATTCTCTGCCACACGCTGTAATTCTTCACGTAACACATTTCCTACCACCGTACACGCAACACCATCTTGCTCCCAAAAAAGATAATAAGTTGTCGAACCGTCAAAGTTTGAACTTGTCCCCAACGTTGCGGGCTTGTCGTTGACGGTTGTTTCAGTGTAGACCGTGTGTTCGTTGTCCATGATCTCCTCCGACGCAACTGGTCCGATGGCATAGCAACTCACGATGTAATTCTGCCCATTTTCGGCATCGTACCCATGGAAAAACATTTCCGGCGTGTCGATATACTGCACCTCGTCCAGTACAAAGCCCGGCGGCGTGTAGCGGTCAGTGAACCCCTCCGGCAAAGCTGTCAGCGTGTCGCCCTCCGTCTCATAAGTCAGGTGCATTTCGGTCGGCAGCCATTGTATAACGGCTGTGTAAATTGCGTGGCGCAGTTCGGCGTTTGCGGCAAAAACGCCCGCCGCAAGCAGCGCTGTCACCAGCAAAACCATCACAAGCCGCTTGCGCATATGGCTGTGCCGTGTCTGCCTTTTCAGGGCGGCGTACAAGCGCGCGTCCCAGCGCGACGTATCGGGGTACTTCCGTTTCAGTTCCGCCGGGGATGGTGTCTGCGCTAGTTCATGGTCGATCTCGGCGCGCAACGCCATTTCCAGAGCCGCGTCAAAGAAAATTTTTGTTTCATTTGTTTCCATCGTGCAGTTCCTTCCACAAAATTTTCCGCCCACGCACAAGGCGCTGACGCACGGTGCTTTCCGTTAAACACAGCGCTGACGCGATTTCACTGTTCGTATAGCCAAGCGCCTTCAACTGCAATGGTGCTTTGTAAATTGGCGCAAGTTTTTCCAGCAGTGCTGTCAACTGCGCAGCGCTCTCCGCGTCAATGACAGCGTCCTCCGGCAGCGGAGCATTATCCGCAACGGTGTCAAGTGCTGTATCTTCTTCGCCTACGGTCTCCTGCTGCGCACGCAGCAGGTCAATGGCGCGGCTTTTGGCGCAGATGGCAAGATACGCCGCCATTTTATGTGCATCATCCCGATAGACCCGTGTAAAATTTTTCGCCAGCTGCAAGAAAACCTCCTGCAACACATCCTCAGCTAAATAGCTGTCCTGCACGACCTTGTACGCCGTGTGATATACCAGCCGCTTACAACGCTCATATACTTGGGTAAACAGCTCTTCGTCAGAGCTGTTTTCCAGTGCTTCCAGATAAAGCCCCAGCATCTCGGCCCCACCTTCCTTTATGTCGATTATACACGTCCTGTGCTTGCTTTTGCAAGACGCACCACCCGGCAGTTTCTACGGAGGGCATGCCGCCTTGCGGAGCGACGGGGACGCCCCCCTACAAAGGCATACGGCGAATTTGCGATAACGGGGGATGTGCATAACTTTCCCGTTATCCGCACATACTCTCCCACAGAGGAGGGATCATCCATGTCTTGTTTCAAAAAGGTTTTGCTGTTGCTTGCCATCATCGGCGGCATCAACTGGGGCATTTACGGCATCTGGGGTTTCAACGCCGTGGGCTGGCTGCTGGGCGGCAGTATGAGCTGGCTGTCCCGCACGGTGTTCATCGTTGTCGGCGCAGCGGCACTCTGCCTTATCCCCGGTTTGTTCGCGCCTGACCCCAAAGCTGCTGAATAACACAAAAGCGGGTGCCGCACAGCACCCGCTTTACTTATAAAATCCGCTGCATATCCAGCTTGCTGCGCCTTGTGTTCATGCCCACGCTCAGCACAATGCCGATGCAGAGGTACATCATGACAACGCTCGACCCGCCTGCCGAGAAGAACGGCAGCGTCACGCCGATGACCGGCAGCACCTGTAAATTCATTCCAAGATTGATGACGCACTGCAGAAACAGCGCCGCAAAGATGCCGACACAGATATTGCAGCCCAGCGCATCGGGGCAGCGCAGCCCGGTCTGCAGTGTGCGCAGGCAGAGCGCCAGCAGCAGCACCAGAACCGCCGCCGCGCCGACAAAGCCCAGCACGTTGGCAAGATACGCAAAGATAAAATCGTTCCATGCGTTCGGCACAAAGATATGCTCGCCGGAGAACAGCCCCTGCCCCGTCAGCCCGCCGGTGCCAATGGCCATTGCACCCTTGTTCTGCTGGTAGGTGATGTCCGCCAGCGCGGGATCGTCCGGCGTCAGCACCGCCAGAATTCGCTTGAACTGGTAACCCTTTAAAAGCCCGGGGCGCAGCGCCAGCAGCGCCGCACCGCCCACGATGCCCGCCGCCAGCCCGCCGGCCGCCAGCCAGTGGGACAGCCCGCCCGCATACAGCATAATAAACCCGATGCCCAGAAATACCAGCGCCGTGCCGTCATCCCCCTGTATGTGGATGGCCGCAACGGGCAGCAGTATGTGCAGCAGCACAAGCAGCAGGTTCCGCGGCCGGTTCACCTGCCCGCGCACCCTGCTCAAATGCAGCGCCAGCGTCAGGATAAAGCTGATTTTCGCCAGCTCGGCAGGCTGAAAGGTCATGCCGCCCACACGGTACCAGCTGTAGTTGGAGGTGCCGCCCGCGTCATAGCCGATCGTCAGAAGCCCGGTGTTGACATTGTGCAGAAAGAGGGTGGGCAGCACCAGCCCCCACGCCACCACGCCATGCAGCGGCCAGGCCCGCGCCAGCGCATGGTAGTCTGCCGTGGAAAAGACAGCGGCAAGCATCATCCCCAGCAGGCTGGCAATAAGCTGGACCGAGGCCTTGTTGTTGGAGCCAAGCTGCGTCTGGCCGATGGACATCAGCACCACAACGCTGAGCACCGAGCAGGCCGCACAGAGCAGCAGCATAAACAGATCTACCCGGCGCAGATACCGGCGTATAAGCGGATACATAGGCGGCCTCCCTCCCCTGCAGATACTTTGTAACTGTAAGTATTATACCGCATCGCGGCAGATCTTGCCAAGTTACAGATTAAATTTTACAAATCGGGATTTCTGTACTATAATATATATGAGTGCGGCCATCGCTTTATTCGGCCGCAGACAGGGAGCGTACCTATGCAGGAATTTGTGACCCATTCGCGGGAGGAAACCGTTGCCGCCGGCCGCGCGCTTGCCGGGACACTGCCCCCGGGCGCGCTGATCGCGTTCACCGGCGGGCTGGGCGCGGGCAAAACCGCGTTCTGTCAGGGCATTGCCGAGGGGCTTGGCTGCACCGACCCGGTGTCCAGCCCAACCTTTGCCATCGTCAACTATTACCGCGGCCCGCGGCCTTTCGCGCATTTTGATCTCTACCGCATCCATACCGAGAATGATCTGGCCGCCGCCGGGTTCTATGACTACCTTGACATGGGTGCCGTGGTCGCCTGCGAGTGGAGCGAGAACTGCGCCGAGCTGCTGGCGCTGGAAAATCCCATCAAGATCCACATTGAACGGGTGGACGAAACGACGCGGAAAATCACGATTGGGTAAGGTCTTTGACGATCCGGGACCCGTGCGGCTGCGGCGGCATGAGGGCATGCCGCCCTACGCACTACTTTTCAACCGGATGTAGGGCGGGGTGCCCTCACCCCGCCGGGACTGCGCCATTGCAACCCATTTACGGGCAATCGCAGTACACTCGCCCCTCATCCGCCCTCGGGCGGGGCCTCGGGCACCTTCCCCCGAGGGGGAAGGCTTTATACTCTATTACATTTTTAAACAGGTGATCCTATGAATATCCTAGCTGTAGATACCGCCGGCAAAACAGCGGCTGTGGCCGTGCTGCGGGACGATACCCTGCTGTATGAGGCACAGTGCAACAACGGCCTGACCCACAGCGAGACGCTGCTGCCGATGATTGACACGGCGCTGAAAGCCAGCGGCCTGACGATAGACGAACTGGATGTGCTGGGCGTCACGAACGGCCCCGGCAGCTTTACCGGGCTGCGCATCGGGCTGGCCGTCATCAAGGGGCTGGCACTGCCGCGTCAGCTGCCCTGCGCAGGGGTGTCCACCATGGCCGCGCTGGCCTGGGGCCTTGCGGGCGAGGGGACGGTCATCGGCGCGCAGGACGCCCGCCGCGGGCAGGTCTATTGGGGCGCGTTTGACCTTGCAAGCCACCGCCGCCTGACCGAGGACGCCGCCGCACCGGTCACAGAGCTGGAAAATTTTGTCCAAAGCTGTAAAAAACCGCTCTTTTTTGTTGGCGATGGCGCAACTTTGTGTTACAATACATATAAGAGTGTTCCGGGCGTGGTCTGCACGCCCCCTGCCCTGCAGGTTTTGCGGGGCGCGGGCGTGGCGCTGGCCGCCAAGGCCCTTTGGGAGAACGGCGAATGTGTGCCGCCTGCGGCACTGCTGCCGGACTACCACCGGCTGAGTCAGGCCGAGCGTGAGCGCGCGGAACGGGAAAAAACAAAAGGGGCATCAGAATGAAATTTGACAAACCGATCGCACTGGCTGCCGACCACGGCGGCTATGAGCTGAAAGAGGCCATCAAGGCCCATCTGGACGAGCTGGGCATCGCCTATACGGATTTCGGCACCGACTCCACCGCCAGCGTGGACTACCCTGACTATGCCGTCAAGGGCTGCCGGGCCGTGCAGGACGGCAGCTGTGCGCTGGCGATCCTCTGCTGCGGCACCGGCGTGGGCATCTCGATGTGTGCCAACAAGATGAAGGGCATCCGCGCATGCTGCTGCAGCGATACCTTCAGCGCAGAGCTGACCCGCCGCCACAACAATGCCAACGCCCTGTGCATGGGCGGCCGCGTTGTGGGCGCAGGCCTTGCCTGCAAGATCGTGGACGCCTTCCTGAACGCTGAGTTTGAGGGCGGCCGCCACCAGACGCGCATCGACAAGATGATGGCGCTGGAGAACCTCTAAGTTTCACATTGCCTGCCCTGCAGGCTGAATAATTTTGAATTGCAAGGAGATCCTACCATGAGCGTTGTTGAAATTGTTGACCATCCCCTGATCCAGCACAAAATCAGCCTGCTGCGTGACCGCAACACCGGCACCAAGGAGTTCCGTGATCTGGTAAGCGAGATTGCGATGCTGCTCTGCTATGAGGCTACCCGCGACCTGCCGACCGAGGAGGTCGAGGTCGAGACTCCCGTGGCTCTGGCCCGCACCAAGGTTCTGGCCGGCCGCAAGCTGGCGCTGGTCCCCATCCTGCGCGCCGGTCTCGGCATGGTGGACGGCATGCTGAACCTGATTCCCGCTGCCAAGGTCGGCCACATCGGCATGTACCGCAACGAGGAGACGCTGGTGCCGGTCGAGTACTACTGCAAGCTGCCCAGCGACATCAATGAGCGCGAGGTCTTTGTTCTGGACCCGATGCTGGCCACCGGCGGCAGCGCCTGCGACGCCATCGGCCAGATCAAGAAGCGCGGTGCCAAGCACATCAAGTTCATCGGTCTGGTCGCTGCCCCGCAGGGTCTGAAGGCTCTGCATGAGGCCCACCCCGATGTGGACATCTATGTCGGCGCGCTGGACGAGAAGCTGAACGACAACGGCTACATCGTCCCCGGTCTGGGCGATGCCGGTGACCGTATCTTCGGCACGAAGTAAATACAACTAAAAAGCCTTCCCCCGGCGGGGGAAGGCTTTTTTATTATTTGTCAACGCCCGACTACCGTGTCGGCCTCCAAAATCGCATCGTTCTGCTCCTTGTACTTAGCGGCGGTCTCCTCGTCAAGCAGATAGACCGTGACCGGAATGACCGCGCTTGCGACCGACTCATCGTAGGTCTCATAGTACAGGTCGATGAAAGCCTTGCCCTGCAGCATGGCGGCGCCGGTGTCCGCCGCGTAGGCGTAGCCGTAGACAAAGCGGCCGTCATCGCTGGTGATGTACATCAGCGAGCCATAGGGAATGACGGCGGGGTTGACTGCGACCGTGCCGTAGGTCAGGCGGCGGCCGCTGGCCCCCTTGGCCGTGGCAGACGCCGAATAGCCGGTCGAGCGCTGCCCCGTGTAGACCTCGGCAACGCCCTCTGCCGGGGCGCCGTCCACGATCTCGGGGCCGACAAACTGCGACACAGGCACCTGCTCACCGTAGATCTTCTGCACAGTAGGCACCATGCCGATCTGCGTCTCACGGCCGATCTCCTCGGTGCCGGTCCATGCACCGTCCACCCAAGTTTCCCGGTAGCTGACGGTGTCCAGACCGTCACTGCCCTGCTGCACGGTGACGGTATTCTCCGGCCGGCGGTAGAACAGGCTGGAGGGGATCTCCTCCAGCTCGGTGGGGACGACCTCGTTCTGCGTGTAGTCCACATAGCTGACCCGCTGCAGCGTCAGGGTCTCTCCCTCGGGGACCTGCTCCCCCGGCGCGCAGCTGAGGATATCGTCCTCCGTCCATGTCAGCCCGGCCTGCGCCAGCAGCTCTGCCGCCGTTGCGCCGGTGGTAATGATCTCCTGCGTGGTGCCGTCCGCTGTGACCGGCACGGTGTAGGCGCGCAGGATGTCAAGCCGGGTGCCGTCATCCGTCTGGGACCAGATCGCCTTGTCATTCTCGCCCAGCGGCGGCGTTTCCGCCTGCCGCAGCACGGTGGCAAGGTCGGTGGCCGCCGTCAGGATGCGCACGCGGCCGCCGTGGGTGTCGGTGACCGTTGTGAAATGCAGCGCCGACCCGGTAAACCCGATCGAGAGCGCCAGCGCCGCACCGCCGCCCAGCAGCGCCCCCCATTTGGGGACGAGCAGCGCCGCCGCGCGGAGGATATGCTCTTTGGTTTTCAGTGATAAAGCCATAGAAACTCCTTGCAGAATCACACAAAAAGTGCCGACCCGGCCAGCGGATCGGCACCATAAATGCTGGGGTAAAAGCTTTTGCTGCGCAGCAGAAATCAGCGCTTGCTGAACTGGGGAGCGCGGCGGGCAGCCTTCAGACCGTACTGCGCGAGTTTTTGAGCTGTTTTTCCTTGATATTCCGGGCTTTTCCGGCTTTCTG
>ERZ839741.757-NODE-757-length-39092-cov-11.392013_pt1 | contig 39092 bp, 34 predicted proteins | sample MGYA00519880_ERZ839741 | MGnify/ENA primary metagenome ERZ839741 (study PRJEB31850, sample SAMEA3708851) | human gut metagenome | biome: human gut; feature: human-associated habitat; material: faeces | place: China | collected 2014 ...
CACGCACAACGGCGTCGCCCGCGACGGCTACGTGTTCACCGGCTGGGACAAGGACGTGACGAAACCAATCGAGGGCGGCACCGTGTATACGGCCCAATACCGGCCCGCCGTCTACAAGGTCCGGTTCGACACGAACGGCGGCACAGGAACCATGGCCGACCAAAGCCACACGTACGACCGGAAGCAGGCGTTGACGGCAAATACGTTCGCCCGCGAGGGCTACCGCTTCACCGGCTGGAACACACGCGGGGACGGCAAGGGCAAGGCGTTCACGGACAAACAGACCGTGACGAACCTGCTCGCGCATGACGGCGCGGTGGGCGTCCTGTATGCGCAATGGGAGCGCATCCCCGAGACCGCCCTGCCGATGGCTGGCGGGGTCATCGGTGGTATTCCGTCCATCATTGGCGGCGTCGTCACCGCCGCGGCTCTGGCGCTTGCCGTCATGGCCCGCCGCCGGGGCGGACGGCACGCGGTCTGAACGGGGACGCATGACCCGCGCCATGAACGACATCAGAAAAGGCATACCATATATTCCCTCCGACCCCGGTTTCTACCGTGAGGACGGTCCCGTCGACTGGCTGCGCACCCAGGAGGGCGTCTGGCTCCATTCCACGTTCCCGTTCAACACGCGGTGGACGCTGGACGCGTCGCGCATGGGCCCGCGCCCGTTCATGCGGAGGCTGACGCCGATCGGGTTCGGGGACCTCGACCAGTACGGCGGCGTGTCCGGCGACGTGGGCTTCTGGTTCGACGACCGCGGGCCCCTGCTGTGGCTGCGCACCATCGAGGGGATCTGGCTGGTCGCGGACATGGAGGCGCCGTACTGGTGGACGTTGGACGTGAACAACATGCCCGCCGTGAACCTGGCCCACCTGCATGCCGTCACACTGGCCGAGGCCCAGGCGCTGTTTGACACCGTCGAGGCGGGCGAGCCCAACTCGATGGACACGTACAGCGGCATCGCGGGCACATTCGGGGAGTAGGCGGCCCAGACCGCATGGCTTGCATATTTGGCGGGAGAGCCGCGTAAGACGTACCTGCGGCTCAACGCCAATGAGACCCCCGACGTAGATCTTTCGTCGCCCGGTTACAATCCCGCGCGGGTCGACTACACGCACCGCGTCGGGCATCCTCCCGTTCCATTCGCCAAACGCAGGGAGAACACGAGGCGGAAGATCGCCGTCGCAGACATCGCGTTCGGGCGGATGGAACAGGCGTCCCCATGTCGTCGAATCCGCGAAAAGCACTCTGGCCATCTTCGTCGGGGAGTCGGATTGGGCTTTGGATGTCAGGAGTGCGACCAATGGCAGAGGCGAGGAGCTGGAGTACTACATGCCCGTGTCACTGCTTGACATAGGCGTGCCCGCTCCCTCCGTCTGCAGAAAAAGGAGGTTCTATCGGATCGTCGCGGCATGGTGGCGATGATTCCCCGGGGAAACGGTATCGACCCATCGAGCATATATACGGGCATCGCAAGCGCGATGGAATGACATGGAGACAGGTGCGTCCCATTCCTGGAAAAAGGGGCTTTAGAAGTCGTTCCGCGTGTCGGCGCCGCGTCCACTGCGCGATGGCCCCATCCGCTTCATTCGGGTGCACCCTGTGCCGGCTGATGTCCAACACGCCTTGACGTTTGCGGCGTAGTACTTCGGGGTATACCCTTTGCGTTGGGGCGCCTCTTCTTTAAGGGAGTCTGTGGAGTAGATGGGAGAATGAAATGTCCGAACCGAAGAAGATCGCTACGATCATCACCGCCGGCATCGCCGCGGCGGCGAGCATGGCGGCGCCGGCGTTCGCCGATGAGACGGCCGTCACGCCGGACGAGCAGGCGGGCAAGGCGCTGGAGCAGGCGGCGGACGCCGCCAACGCCGCCAATGTGGCCGATGCCAAGCAGGCCGTCTCGGACGCGCAGGCAAGCCTCGACCAGGCCCGGCAGGCGCAGGAGACGGCCAAGACCGAGGTGGGCAACGCCCAGCAGGGCGTGTCCGACGCCTACACGCAGGCCGCGCAGACGGAGCAGCAGGCGCGTGACGACGCCTCCGCCAAGCTGGATCAGGCCGACGCCGCGCTGAAGCAGGCGCAGGAGCGGAACCAGGCCGCGATGGACGCCGCCCAGCAGGCCCAGCAGAACCAGCAGCAGGCGCAGGCCGAGCAGCAGCAGGCGCAGACCGGCAAGACGGCCGCCGATAAGGCCGCATCCGATGCGCAGGCCAAGGCCGACGCCAACGACATGGGCAAGCTGAACGACGCCAAGACCGACGCGCAGGCCGACGTGGACAAGGCGCAGGCGGACAAGACCGCCGCCGACCGGAAGGCGTCCGACGCCAAGGCCACGGCCGACAAGGCCCAGTCGAAGCTGGACGACGTCAAGCGGGCCTCCGCGGACGCGGACGACCCGGCCAAGGTCGAGCAGGCGAGGCAGCAGCTGAAGCGGGCGGACGCGGACCTCAAGACCGCCGACGCCCAGCTGAAGACGGCCAAGTCGGATGTGGAGGACGCGAAGACCGCCAAGACCGAGGCCTCCAGGAAGGCGACAGACGCGCAGGCCAAGGCCGACAAGGCCCGGACGGCCTACGACAAGGCCCAGGCCGCGGCCGACAAGGCCGGCAAGGCGTATGATGCCGCTAGGGCGGACGCAACGAAGACCGAAGCCGACCGTCAGGCGGCTGCCGACGCGAAGACCAAGGCCGATGCCAAAGCCCAGACCGCCCAGTCGAAGCTGGAGGCGGCTCAAGCCAAGGCCGCGGACGCGGACAAGGCGAAGACGGACGCGCAGACCGCGTATGATGCGGCAGTGAAGGACATGAACACGAAGAAGGCCGCGGCGGACGCGGCGCAGTCGCAGATCGCCAAGGGCTCGCTCGGCTTCTTCGAGTCGCGCGGCTCGGAGGACGCGGTCAAGGTGCTGACCGACCCGAACACCACCAAGTACCTCTCGTCCATCGAACTGGGCAAGGATGGCGACGCGACCAGCCTGGAGAACATGAAGGCCAGCCTCAAGTACATCCGCGAGTGCAACGACCTGCGTGCCAAGGAGGGATTGCCGCCGTTGAAGGTGTCCGACGTGCTTATGGCGCAGGCACAGGCCGACGTGGATTGGTCGGACAATGACGATTCCGAGGGACACGCCAAACAATTCAATGTCGGCGAGAACCTCGCGTGGGGTTATAACGATCCGTTCGACGGCTGGTACACCGACGAGAAGGCCAGCTACGACAAGCAGAAGGCCGAGGGCGTGGAGCACCCGCAGGGCACCGGCCACTACACCAACATCGTCAACCCCAACTACGACGTCACCGGTTTCGCCATCTCTCGCACCAACACCGAGTACATGGGCCCCGACACCGTCACCCATGGCCAGACGTTCAACAACAGCGCATGGGAGGGTGGCATCGGCCTGCATGGCACCATCACCATCGGCACCCTCTACACGATCGACGAATATGAGGCCGCGTTCGACGCCTATTACGACGGCCTGATGAACGCTGACCAGGCGTACAAGGACGCGCAGGCCCGCGTCGAGGCCGCGAAGGCCGCGCTCGACAAGGCGGACACCGCCGCCACGCAAGCCCACGCCGCGCTCGACGAGGCCGCCAAGGCGTCCGAGCAGTCGAGGACCGAGCGGACCGCCGCTCAGACGAAGCTGGCCGACGCCACCTCCAAGGCGCAGGACGCCCAGTCGAGACTGGCCGACGCCGCCGCCGCGAAGGCGACGGCCGACAAGGCCGCCACGGACGCCAAGGCCACGCTGGACGCGGCCAAGTCGGATGCCACGACCGCCAAGACGGCCGAGCAGTCGGCCACCGACCGGCTCGCACAGGCCAAGAAGGACCTCGACCAGGCCCAGACGGCCTACGACAAGGCCGTGGACGCCCAATCGGCCGCGCAGACGCGTGTGGACGCGCTGACCGACGCGAAGGCCGCGCTTGACAAGGCGCAGGCCGAGTACGACGCCGCCAAGGCCGCCTACGACCAGGCCAAGTCGGACGCGGACGCCAAGACGGCCGCACTGAAGGATGCCCAGTCGAAGCTCGACGCGGCCGACAAGGCCCTCGCATCCGCCGAGGCCAACCAGCAGGCCGCCAAGGAGGCCAAGGCGAAGGCCGACGAGGCCGCCGCCAAGCTGGCCGCTGCGAACGCGAAGCTCGCCCAAGCCGACGCCGCGGTCCAGAAGGCCGCCGCGGACGTGGCCTCCACCGCCAGGACGCTCGCGGACGCGCAGGCCGCCCGGAAGGCCGCGAAGGACGCCTACGACGCCGCGGAGAAGGCTCTGGCGGACGCGAAGGCCGACGCCTCCGACACCGCCGCCGTGAAGGCCGCCGAGGCCACGCTGGCGTCCGCCAAGGCGAAGCTCGCCCAAGCGGACGCCGCCGTCAAGGACGCCGAGGCGAAGCTCAAGGACGCGAAGGTCCGTCTGGCCGACCTTGAGAGGCAGGCGGAGTCGGGTTCATCCTCCACCGGCAAGGACACCGGTTCGGCCACCGGCTCCACAACCGCCACCGTGTCCACCCCGGCCAGCGCCGACGTGGCGAACAAGGCCGCCGTCAGGACCAACTCCACGGCCAAGCTGGGCGCCACCGGCGTGGACACCGCCGAGGTCATGGTGTTCGCCATGGTCCTCGCCACCGCCGCGGGCGCGACCATGGAGCTGCGCCGCCGCGGACAGGGGCGCTACGACGTCATGGCACGCCACGCGCGCTGACGGACGCAAGTCATGAATACAACGGAACGTCCCGAGGTCATTTATCTGGCTTCGGGCGTTCCTTGTATTCATGACGGTTTCCGCAATCGCCTGCAAGGTCGTTTTGCATGCCTCCTTACAGTGGATGCCGACGTTCGGGGTGGTTGAAATGGGGATTGAAAGAATCCCGGCGGAAGGAAGTGACGAAAACCGCCGGGAGACCTTTTTTCGACATGCCGGGGTCGTGCGCGCGGTCGGGCCTGTTTATGGTCGAATAAACGTGTATGGCGGCGTCACCACCAAATCTGAACGGCATGAGCGTTCATATTGGACACGGATGGCGGAAGGAAACGGCATCGGCGGAAGAAAAGCGCCGGCGCCATGCGGTTCCTGATAGCTTCCTGAGTGCCAGTAACCACATATGATCCTCGGGAGAAGAGGAATGACGATGCCGCCGCGAGTATCAGTCAACTCGAACGAAAGGCCTGACACATACCCATACAGCCCGCGAACTGGACACTGCTCGGATAACGGTGGCCAAGTGCGGTGCCCGCGACTTATTCGCCCTTTCCCGCGAAGGGCGAGGGAAACCGTCGTTGGCCGTGGCCAGTACGCGCAAAACCAACGAATGGCTCGAGTCGGACCGGTGTGCGCGAGCGACTCGTGGAGGAATGCGTTTTCCGAGAGCAGCTACTTGTCGCTGCGGTGTGGCGTTCGTCACGAACCTGGAGTTCGGGCGGTGGGAAAAGAAATGTTCGGTGACAGGGACAGGGCCGCCGCGGTCATCGATCGCATCGTGCATCACGGCAGAATCGTCAGGCTCCATAGCGAGCCGAACCACGATGGTTATGTTCTGGTAGGTAATCGAAAAACGGGATCGTTCCGTCCGTTGGGAACATTGTCCATTTTGGACGCCGATAGTATTCAGATTAACTGGTGACGACAAGTGGATTTATTTGATGAAAGGCATCGTGGATCAGAGGCCGTCCTCACAGTCGGGCGGGGACACTGGCTCAACCACGACCATGGGTTCACCTTGGGCAGAGCAGATGCGATGAACAAGGCCGCTCGGTTGGGCGCTATGGGCGTTGACACCGTCGAGGTCATGGTGTCCGCCTGGTTCTCGCCACTGTCGCGGGCACGACCATGGGCTGCGTCGCCGAGGCCAAGGACTCTATGACGGCATGGCATGCGCGTCGACGCGCATGCCATGGAAATCCGCCTGTCTTGCGTTGAGCGTCTGGATGCGTCGTCATGCATGCCATGCGGGCAGCAAATCCAGCCATTCATCCAGGTCGGCGCGGCGGATGCGCATGGTCGTGCTGTCTGCCATGCGGGCGGCAAGTCTTCCGGCGCGTATGTTGGCGCGGATTATTTTGGCGGGGATTCCGGTCAACGCTTCCGCTTCGGTCACGCCAAGCAGTGGACGGTGCTCAATGGGTACGTATGGTTTTTCGTTGTTCATGATGCCGTCTATGCGCGGTGTCTGTGTCGATGCCGGCGTATGGTGCGTCACTTGGGTGATGATGACGGAGTAGGAACGAATCGGGCCACCGTTACTGAAGTCATTGTCTTCTTCGGAAGGAATCCGGTTCGGATTGTTCCGCGGAACGCGGTGACTTCGGTAACGATTGATTAGGCCTGTCAATCGACGGGCTGGAGCACAATGGCTACCGCGCCGCCAAGGCAGGACACGATATGGCAGCCCGTTGTGTTGACGATATTCTGCGCAAGAACACCCATGAAGATGTCATTCGTCCATGAATCGTGCGGCGGGAGATCGAACGCCGCACACGCTTTGCGTGGGGTGAGCGTTCCAATCACTTTGAAGCGTCCGCCTTTATGGAGGACAATTTCATCATTGTCGTCGATGTTGTCGTTGCTTTGCATGTTGATGTTATCCATGGTCCTTTCATGCGTCCTCGACATGCTGCCGGTGGCCACCTTAATACAGATCCGGGTCACGCCGGTCGACGTCCATGCCTTCGGCTGGTGTGAGCAGTCGGATGGCGTCGAGCCGGCCGTCGCTGATGGAGAGCGACAACGCTCCCGGTTCCGAGTATTCGCCGGATGTGCGCTCCACCCACATGGAGCCGTTCTCCAGGCTCGGGCAGCCGATGATCGTGCGGCCGCGCGATGCTTCGATACGCAGATGGTGGAAGTGTCCATGCAGCACGAGCCGCGCGTCGGTAAACGCGGTCGGCTGTGTTCCGCCTGCCTGCTGCGCGACCCACGATGGGATTTTGTTTTCGTTTTTCGCATAGTGTCCGTGGAACGCGGCGGTTTTCAATCCGCTGACGGTGACCTGCACGCCGGTTTCCAATGCGTTTTGCGTGACGATTTCAACGCGTTCCGAAAGTGGACCGGGAATCATGCTGATGGCTTCGCCGATGATGCGGGCCGTCATGATGCCGAAATCGCCGCGGCCGATGCTTTGGCCATTCTTGCGTTCCTCGCCGTGGTTGCTGCGCACGCTTACGACCTTCAAACGCGGTGCAAATGGAGCCAATGCGATAATCGCCTCGAGCAGGAGCCTTGCGCACACCTGCAGCTGCTCGGCCTGTGCTATGTCGTTCGCGGCGAGCTGCGATTGGCTGGTGTTGTTCGCGTTGCCTTCGCAGATGTCGCCAAGCTCGAAGACGACGATTTCCTCGGGCCTCAACCGTTCGGCCTGCGCGACCGCCTGCCGTATGATGCTGCGTACCCGAGCCACCAGCTGGCTTGTGCCGCCGCGTGCTTCCGTCGCCTTGCCGGTCTGCAGATCGGCAAGGCACAGGCAGTAGGAGCCTGTGCGCGCCTCTACGCTGACGGATGGTTCGAATCGGGGAATGGGGGAGACGAGCAGTTCGGCGATCGCGCGCGTATCGACATCGGGCTCGTGCGCGACCAGCGCGACGCGCTGACGATGTCCGTCGGGCATGGTCATATATCCAGACTGCCGGCCGGCCAGCGACCATCTGTCGGGATTCCATCCGGCGGCGTCGACCAGATCGGTGTCGGACTGAAGTGCCGATTTCGGTTCCTCGCCGTTCGCGTAAGCGTTGGCATTCTGCACGATGCCGTCGCTGGTACGTACTCCGAAACGGCGCATGCAGGAGGCGAGATTGCGTGCGCGCGTTCTGCTGATTGGAATGCCGGCACCATGCAGTTCATCGAGCCGATCGTTCCATGGGCGGGACGAATCCAGCAGGACGGCGGCTAGATACCGTGGACTGTCCGAGAGCTTTTCGAGCGTTGACGCGAGCACCATCCTCGGAACGGGACGATGCGAAGGATATTGAAGCATGTCGGTCATCCTTTCTTGGTTTGGTTCCTTGATCTAAGCTATTTGGCGTTGCTCCAGCGTTTTTCATGCGTCCTCACAGCGGCCCGTATCCGTTTTTGGTTGGTTGGACTTTATGTTTGTCTTGCTTTCCGATACCACGATGGTTCATGAAAAAAGGGCGGATTGTTTTAGCGGTGATGGATATTCGGTTTTGTCCATGGTCGACGGATGCGAGAACATGGACCATCCGCATTGGCCGCTCCGTTGACGCAAGCGGAGTAGGAGCATGGGGCACGCACGGAAGCAAAAACGAATGCGTATGTCCGGGTGAGGGATTTTCCACGACATGAGGGAACAAGGTCCCGCCTGTTTTCTAAAGTGCAAATCGGCTACTGGATGGGCCTGCACGGAAACGTAGGCTCCACCGCATTTTTGGGGCATCCGGGACGGTTTTGTTTTCCCCGAATGGGTCAACGTTGTTTTCATCTGGAATCGTCGGCGGCGAGCGCTTGGTCTGTCGCATCGGACATGCCGTCGATGTCCTGATCGGATGCTGGCCGTGCCTACACGCCACGGGAACGGAATGCTTGCGGAACGTCTGGAAGGGTTCCCCTGTACTGCTGTGTGGCTTTTGGAAGGTATTGGGGAACTGGGGAAGTGTTTGCGGACTGTCTGTGGATGTTTTCGTCTTTCCTGTTTTCCCAGAAAATGGAATGAGTTCCCTGTTCCCCGGATGGTGTTGGATTCCGGTAGGGAGTAAAGGGGAAGTGCCATTGGTACTTCCCCTCTGGTTCCCCGTTCCCGCAAGGTGCATCAGCCTCTGCCTATTCGGAGCGGATGATGTCCCCGTCGTTCAGTTGTGGCATCATACGTCCATGCCGTCGAATGCTCGTTGGTCGGGGCCTACCAATTGGTCTGGCGGCAGTTCCAGCACGCCGGCTGCGAGCCGGAACTGCCACTTGCGTCCCTTGTGTCCGCCACCTGGAATAAGGGTCACGTCGATGCCCGCGGATGCCAATACGGGCAGTACGCGGGCCATGGACGCGCTCAACGACCTTGCCGATCCGGGCACGACCCGTTGTGTGCCCGCGTTCCCGCTGGCCAGCAACGTGAACGTAGGGCGAAGCTCCGCGTACAGTTCCTCGCCGGTGAAAGTCTTGTCCTTCAGCTTGTCCCAGCGATGGACGATGGCCATGTACACCGGATCGTCGGAGCCCTGCTCATGCTGCTCCATGTCCAACGTGCTTAGCCATGTGCTCTCGCCGTTCGTGTTGAAGATCATATCCACGGCGCGCAGCGTCATTTCGTAGTCGCGCAGTCGCGCGCCCAGGTTGTCCGACGGGATTTCGTCGTCATGCTCCATACGAAGCACGCGCTGGCAGGTCCGCCACAGCATCATCCGCAAGGCCGGGGACGATTCGTCCCAGATTCGCCAGAGCTTGGCTTCGGTCATGGACCGTGCGCTCGGCATGAGATCGATGTGGATCATCCTGGAGACGATGTCTTCGGGCAGGCGGCCTATCGAGATGCCGGTCAGGATCGCTTGGCAGTGGAGCCTCCAACTGGCCATCTCGGTCTGCGAATACAGTTTCCTTGTGGTGCTGACGCCGCCCGTGACCATGACGCAAAGAGTGTCGAATACCTTCTTGTCCATCTTGGATGCGTTGCCCAATACGATTTGCATGTGCATGGAGGCGAGCATCTGCAACGTTTCGACGGTCAGGCACGCGGCGCTGATCTCCACGCGATTCGTCTCCGGGTCGGTCAGATCATGCAGCAGCAGACTCGTAGTGCTCTTACCGGATCCCTGCGGGCCTTCAAGCAGTACCAGCGGCGGTTGCGAGCTTGGCCCGGCCGGATGGATGAGGCAGTGCACGGCAACCGCGATCAGCTGGGCTGCAGTGTTGTCGTCCTGGCGGATCAGATCGGCGAAGCGCCGGAATTGCGATTTGGGGTCGATGATGGGCAGAGGGTCCGGCATTTCGATCTTTTTCATCGTGGAACCACGTAGCCAGCACACGGAATCGGGCGTCCGTTCCACGGACAGGTTCGTCCGGTCGGCGCTGATGCGCAACGCGTTGCCGTCATCGTCTTTCAGGTCGTACCACACGTCATCGCCGATGCGGCATGCCCGCTGCGACAGGATGAGGGGATTCTTGGAAGCGATCTGCATCGCGTGCTGCAGGGCTGCGATCAAGTTGCGTTGCGTCGGCAACGTGTCCCTGTCCAATCGCGACGCCAATTGGAGCTCGCGATACAGTTCGCTGTTCGTGCTCGGCTCGAGCGGCTTCGCGATGCGGGACTTTTTGTCTACCGCGTAGTACCTGTCTTCGGTCTGCGCGTCGTAGCCGAGGTCGTAATCTTTTTCCAACCGGGCGAGCAATTCGATATCGTTTTCCGGCGGCATGGCATTATCCTTCATGCCAGAACCTCCTTCCTGAGTGCGGAGACGAGCCTGGCGACGTCATCATCCGTCACGGTCGAAGGCCGTAGTTCGTGCCGCAGCCGTTCGGCGATGCCGGATCCCATCCTCGACCGGCAGGGATCTGGCATATCCGACTGGGGCGGTGGACAGTGGCCGATTGCCCATACCGCGATGGACTTGGCTTCTTGTTCCGCGGTCTCGATGCCGCCGGCACGGTCACCGGCCACGAGCCGGACGAAACGTGGCATGGCCGACCGGATCAGTTTCATGCCGCCTGTGTGGCCCTTTGCCATGGCGTGCAGCGCGGCAACGGAAAGTTCCACGAACCCGTCATGCCTGCAGGATTGGTGGAGACAGGGGTTGGAAGCCCAGTTATGCGCGAGCCCCCTCATATACGGGCATGGCGTGCGGTCGTCGGTGAGGGACAGCCACTCTTCGGGGTCCGTCGCCATCATGTCATTGTGAACGGCGGAGTGGGATGCGGTCAGCCGCGCGACCCATTTGTTCGGCAGCATTGGCAGTTCCTGCGGGCGTGGTGGTTCGCATGGCCGTCCGTCCGGGCCTGCCATGAAATACCTTTCCCCGCAAGGGTGGACGCTTCCCGGTGCGACGATGTACCGGTTCCCCGGCCAGATCAGGTCCAGTCCGGCTCCCGGCGCGGTCAGATGCGGCACGTTGGGCATGCGGTAGAGCAGATGACGGTATGGCGGATCGGTATGCCCGTTGGTCCAGGTGGCGGGAAGCGGGCCGAGTTCCCGTTCGAGCGCGGTGAGAACGACGGCGCCGTCCTCCTTGCGTTCATGGCCTGCCGCGGAGTCGACGTCGATCGCCATGGCCATCATGTCGCCGGCATCGAGCGTCGGCAGCACGATGCCCACGTTCGCGTTCGGATATAAGGACTGCCATTCGTCAAGGTCGAATCCGCTGACGTGCTTGCGTGCCGTGCCATGGCGGCGGCTGACGAGCGGCCGCTTGCCTTCCAGTGGGATGGTGTCCATCCATCCGAGGGAACGCAGACGATCCGCCAATGCGCGGAAAGTGCCGTTCCCGGTGTGCATAGAGACAGGACAAGGTTCCATGTGAAGACCTCCTTCACTTGTGAATCCAGACCCGCAGGGTGCTGTCCACGCCCCGCGGGCCGTCCTTTGTCGAAAAGGACTGCCCGCGTCTATGCGGACATCTCAAATAGAGATATCGATTGGAAGGACGAATGTTTTCCCGAATGGTTCGTTCGAGCCGCCGCAATCCAGACCCGATGGAAGAATCGGGATGTGTGCTTGAAGACATTGAGGAACAAGGCTCATATAAGCCAACGGGAATTGGGTGAGCTCGTGCACTTGAGTCAAGGGAACATCAGCGACTACGAAAGGGGTTCCAGAAAGATCGAAACCATGCCGGCCGGCAAGTTCGTCGAGATCCTGCGCGCTTTGGGAGGCGTCGATCCGTCCGTGCTGCTGGGACAGAAAGAGCCCGTCGTGAAAACGAATGCCGACGACCGTATCAAGATCGAGGCGGAGGATCGTTTGAAGTACGGTGACGATAACGGAAGCCCCGTTCTAGATACAACCGAAATTCGCGAGAAGGAGCAATACGACAGACGAATCGAGAAATTGGAAAGACGGTTGAAGCACCTGCAGCAACGGTTGGATGACGAGAAGGCGGAGCGTGAGAAATTCATATCCCAGTGCATTTCGTCAAGATCCATTTGACGATGTCCTGACGGCTTATTGTATGGTCGTCCTGCGATTTGTTTCCCGGGCACATCCTTAGTCGCTTTGGCTGCCGTCGGCGTTCCTGGCGGTTCCCACGTATGTTTCTATTGCCGGATGACATTTTAAAAGATGCGAGCACGCGTAAGCTGGATGTACCGTACAGTGAATCTATGGGAAGGAAGCGATCATGGGCGTTCCGGTCGTGTACACGGATTTCGATGGCGTGTTGAACGCGTTCCCGGACGACAAGGTGCTGCGGCGCGGAGGCGTCGGCCACACCGGTTGGCTGAAGGACGGCGATCCGCGCAAGCCGCTGTACGACGCAGCGCGCGCGTTCCGCCTGGACGGCAACGAGCAGGCGCGCACCCCGGTCGGACGCTTCCGCATCCACTGGTCCACAGAGCTGACGGGCGCCATGTACCACCTCGCGGTGGATGGGCGCGTCGAATTGAACTGGCTGTCCACATGGCAGCCGTACTGCGTGAACACGTTGGATCCGATGCTCGGCTGGGACCCGTCGGTCGTCCATAACACCGTCTGGTACGACCCGGTCACCATGGAACGGCGTCTGACGGGCAAATTGTCGACGGTCCTGTCGCGCGTGCGCGTGGAACGGGAGTCGGACGATCCGTTGCCGATCGTGTGGATCGACGACGAGGAATGCTATAGCGACGCCGTGGAGGAGGTCAGGGCCGAGAATCCCGCGGCGCCGGTGCTGATGGTCCGGCCCGACATGCACATCGGCATCAGCCGCCGACAGTGGGAGATCATCGAACGGTTCGTCGACGACTGGACCGGATTCCCGCCCGTCACGTTCGACGACGAGGACGACGAAGACGGCGGCCGCGCCGCGCGCAACGGGCATGTCGGACTGTAGGGAGGAACGATGGGAGACGACGGAATCGAATGGGAGTTGGAGGATCTGGACGGCGGCGTCCTGTACGACGTGTTCTACGAGTCCACGACCATGCTCGCCGGCAGGATGCTCGCCCAGCGGCGTCTGGCCGCGGCCCGGGGCGACCGGGACGGGGAGCGTCGGGCGGAGGCGGACCGGCGCGGGCTATTGGCCGCCCGCGACAAGGTGGGTCCGACGGACCGGAGGACCCTGATTGCGGCGAAGCGTTCCAATGACGCGGCCCGCGGGGCCCGCGCGGAGGCCGTCGCCCCATGGCATGCGGTCGGCGGGAGCCTCAAGGTCGACGTGGAGGGCATCTGGCGCGACGACATCCGCCCCGTCGTCGACGCCGCGGAAAGGTCGGACAGGCCGTGCACGGTGTTCGTCGGCGGCCAGCCCGGCGCGGGCAAGACGCGCGCCACGCACCTGGTGCGCGTCTCGGGCCTGCATGATGGACCGCTCCTGCCGGTGAACGGCGACGACCTGCGCCAGTACCATCCCGACTACGACCGTCTGTGCGACGAGGAGCCGCTGGCCATGCCGGAGCGGACCGCGAAGGCGTCGGCCGCGTGGATACGCATGACCATGGAATACGCGGACGAGAACGGGATACCCGCCATCGTGGAGGGCACGTGGAGGAACGCGGCCACGGTGCTCGACGAGGCCGCGAACGCGAAACATGCCGGCCGGTCCACGCACGCGGTCGTGCTGGCCGTGCCGCCGGTCCTGTCGCGGCTGGCGATGCTGGAACGCTACTACCGGGACCGTTCGGCCGGATTGCCGTCGCGTTGGACGCCCGCTTCCGCGCATGACAACGCGGTGGCGAACCTGCCCGCCACGGTCCGCGCCGTCGCCATGTCGCCGCTGGTCGACAGGCTCACCGTGATCGACCGCGACGGAGGCGTCCTGTACGACGGCGCCGACCCGGACATGTTCGCCGGACAATGGGAGCGCGGATTCCATAGGCCGTTGTCCGCCGCGGAGGCGGCCGACGCGCGCATGCGGCTCGCCAGGATCGGATTGTTGAGAAGAGTGCCGGGCGTCGGCACGGCCCTGTCCGACCCGGTGGTCCTGTCCATCCGCCGGGATCTGGAGGTCTTGGGCTAGAACCGCCACCGGCGGCACACGTCCGCGAACGCGGCCAGTCGTTCGCGTTCGCAGAACGCCGCGTACGTGGTCGGCATGATGGCCTTCGACCGCTTCTCGGCGCGTGTGTGTTCGGCGTCCAATCCATGCGGCCGTTCCGGCATCGCCGTGCCGTCGCATGCGGCCGACATCACGTCCATGGCCCAGTCGTAGAGGGCCGTCGACGGCGACAGGGACGTGACGCGGGGGAGCGTGGCCATGGCGTCGGTCATGCCTGGCCAGTCGAAGGTCTCGGCGGCCTGGGCGAACGCGTACCGCGTCTGCCGGTGGAGAAGATGGTCCGGCGCGTCGGAATCGGGTTCGTACGCGTCGAACAGGCGCTGCAACGCGCCGTCGTCGACCGCGCGTGCGACGAACCGGCGGGCTGGCGCGGCGTCCCGCCCGAGCCTGTATCCCAACGTCATGGGCCCGGGCGCGGGGTGTACCCGTTCGGCGGGCAGGTGCTTGCAGAGCAGCCGGGGCGTCTGCACGTCGTATCGCGCGCCGTGGTAGTCGACGCTGACGACGATGCCCACGCCGTCGCAGTCCGTCATCACGCGGTCGAACATCACGAAGTCTCCCATGCCGTCCACTCTATCCCTCGATGGCCCTCTCCACGCCGTCGGTGGCGGCGACGAGGCGGTCGAGCTCGACGTGCGTGTAGATCTCGTTCGTCGTGCTGACCCTGCTGTGGCCCATGATGGCGGTGCGGGTCACGTCGTCCAGTCCGAGCCGGTTCAGGATGGTCGCGGTGGTGTGGCGGGCGGAGTGGGGTACGTACTCGTGGCCCAGGCCGACGCGGTCCAGGGCCCGGTACCAGCGCCTGCGCTCCACGCTGCCCGTCAGGGGCAGTCCCTCGTCGTCGTGGAACACGAGCCCGTCGCCGTTCACGCCGTGGCGTTCGATGTAGGCGAGCAGCTGGTCGGCGAGGGCCTCGGGCAATGGTATGGCGCGGCGGCCCTTCTCGGTCTTGGGGCGCGTGCGGTACATGCCGTTGCCGAGCGGCGTGCATTCGACGCCCTTGGGCAGTCCCTCGACCTCGCGTTTCGTCAGGTGCTGGGCCTGCCATTCGACCAGGATGATGAGCCGGTCGCCGTCGCGTCTGAGTTCGTCTTCGGTCAGGCCCAGCCGTTCGCCCTGGCGCATGCCGGTCATGAAGGCCAGCATCCACATGAGCCGCCAGGTGTCGTCGGTCTCCGCGGCGATGAGGTCGGCGGCCTGGTCGGGCGTAAGGGCGGCGCGTTCCTTCAACGCCACGCGGGGCGCGGTGCCCTTGACGGCGGGGTTGCGTTCGATGACGCCCTCCAATACGGCGTCCTCCAGGGCCTTGTGCAGGGTGCGCCACGCGCTGCCCGCGGTGCCGGAGCTTTTGCCCTGCTCGTCCATGACGTAGCGTTCCATGCGGCGGAAGTGCGCGGGCTTGAGCTCGTCGAGCCCGACGGCGCCGATGGCGGGCTTGACGTTGCGTTCGATGACGGACGCGTACGTGCCCCAGGTGCGGGGCTTGAGGTGGGGTTTGCAGATGTCGTTCAGCCAGTGGTCGCACCATTCGGCCACGGTGGGCGGCTTCGTGTAGCCGAGCCGTCCGACGCGCTGGAGCTCGGCTATCTTTTCGTTGAGCCTGCGCTCCGCCTCGGCCCTGGTGGCGCCGAACGCGGTGGCGCGCCGGCGGTTCCCGGTCGCGGGGTCGGGCGGGAGCTCGCGGAACGCCTTGACGCGTCCGCGCTCCATGGTGAATCCTCCGGAGCCCTGCACGCGCCTGCGTTCGGGCGTGGGGTCCAGCCGTTTCGTCAGCTGGCGTATGATGGTTCTGGTGGATTCGGCGGTGAGCACAATCGGCGGGGTCTGGTTGGTGGAGTCGATGAGCGTCAGCGTGTATCGCGGCATGTTCGTCTTCCGGTTCATGCCCCGTGGCTATGCGCGCGCTGCACCTAATACTGCACCTAGTTGGCAGGTCCATGTCATCGCATGTCACGAAAAAGGGCGGCTGATAGTTGCCGCGAAAGACCGCAAAAGCGTTGTCCCGCAACGCTTTTGCGGCTATATTACGCAGTTTCGGCGCGTCAAGCGGAAAACGGTTTCCTCGGCTTCCACATCTGACGGGCATAACCCCTGAGCCCTACTGGCGACTGGGTTTTTACCCTGTCAGTATAGCTCAGGTCTAGTTATGGTCTAGTTGTATTCCGAAAATACGACCCCCGCACGACTCGCAAGAGCCATGCGGGGGTCGTGTCTTTTCCGTTTACCGCGGCCGTTCGGACAGGCCGGCGATCCAGTCGTCCAGGTCGCGCCGCCGGATACGCTCGGTCGACGAATGCACCGGGCGATGAGGTTGTCGTGCTTGATGGCCGTACGCACTGCTTTCCCGGGTGATCCGGCGTTGTCATTTTCTTCCTTACGGATGACGCTTTTTCGCGCATGGTCAGGGACATGACCCCTGACAAAGTAGCGTCGTTCCTTCTTCGGCAACGGTCACATTGTGTCTGCTGATCCCGCAATGCGTCGTTTACGCTCCTATACTCGGCCGTATGTTGTTCCAAGCCGGATCTTTGCTACTCGTCATCATCAGCGTCTACCTGCTCAAACGCATCCATATTTTCTCGGACAAATCCTACAAAGTGGTGCAGGGTCTGGTGTTCAATCTCACCCTGCCGTGCGCCATCATCATGAGTTTCGCCACGAACAAGCATCCGATGAACCTGCTGTGGCTTGTCGTATTCGGCTTATTTGCCTGCCTGATTCCGTTGTTCGTCGTGTATTTCGGATCGCGCGGCGATGAGCCACGCTACCGTGCCTATCAGATGCTCAACGCGTCGGGACTGAACATCGGCGCGTTTTGCCTGCCGGTGGTGCAGACCTTCATGGGGCCAAGCGCCGGCCTGCCGGTCATCATGCTCGATATCGGCAACGCCATCATCGCCACCGCCGCATCCCTGACCATCACCCGTTCGTTGCTGCACTTGGGGAGCCCCGCCAAGAATCTGCCGTTGAGCCTTAAGATCAGGAACATCGCGCACGATTTCTACTCGTCCATATCGTTCGACTGCTACATGCTCATGCTGGTGTTTATGTTCGCCGGATGGAGCGTGCCGCATTGGATAGTCACGCTCATCACGCCGTTCGCCAATGCCAACGCGTTCGCCGCGATGGCCATGATTGGCCTGATGATGGAGATTCCAGACAACCATAAGGACCGTTCGGAACTGGGCAAGGTCATCGCCTGGCGTTTCCTGTTCAGCGTCCTCATCGCGCTGGCTGCATGGTTCCTGCTGCCGTTGGATGAGCGCGTCCGCGAAATCGTGGTCTTGGCCGCATTCGCCCCGGTGACGATTTTCTCTACGAAATTCACCGACTCGCTGACGGGTAATGCCAAGCTTGCCGGCTTCTCATTGACCGTTACCGCGGTCATCGGATTGACGATTATGACGATTCTGCACGCCGTTCTGCCGGTCGCCTGACTTAGACTTGCGGGCGTGCATGCCGTCCGTTAGGCCTGATGTGTGGCGATGATGTGTTCGATTTCGGTCAGATTCGACGCGAAATAGATGCCGTGCTGACGTTCGGACGTGGAGAAGCCCACGTTGATCATCCGCTGCAGGAACGCCTTCATATCATCGTAGAAACCGTTGAGGTTATAGAAGATGCACGGTTGGGACAGCTGATTCAGGCAGATCTTCGACACCACTTCGCTGACTTCCTCCAATGTGCCCGTGCCGCCGGGGAAGGCGATGAACACGTCGCCCAGTTCGATCATGCGGGTACGGCGTTCCGTGATGTCCGGCACGATGACCAGTTCGGTTAGTCCCTGATGCGCCACGCCTTGGTCGGCGAACATCTGCGCCTCGATGCCGGTCACCTCACCGCCGTGCGCCAGCACCGTATCGGCTATCACAGCCATCAGGCCCTCATCCGAGCCGCCATACACGAGACGGTTGCCATTGCCGGCGATCCATGCGCCCAATTCCTCGACGGCCTTCCTGTACGACGGGTCGTTGCCCTCATGGGCTCCCAGATATACGGTGATGTTCATTTATCGCCTTTCCAACGTGATTGCCTTGTTCGATCCGTTGACTGTCGTGCCGACGATTCGGTAATGCCTGGTTTCGGTGATCTTCTCGCCGCCACGGACAAGATAGGTCACTCTTTCGGTGTCCAGGTCATCGATATGACGTACTTGCGCGGGACTGCCGTGCAGCGGCGCGTAACCGCCGCGCGTGCTCACCTCGCCGTCCTTCAGAAAATGGTAGTTGACGCATGAGCGGAAATAGTATAGGGATTCAATATAGTCGAATTCGCTGGATGCCACCACCGCGTTATCCGCGTCGCAGGCCACGGTGCGTGCCGTCCGCGCGGTTTGCGGCGTGGTCTGCTGTTCGTAGATGTAGTTTCCTTGGAACGCGAAGCCGATGGAACCGCCTGCGAGTACCGCGATCGACAGCAGCCATGCGCTCCAACGACGCAGGAAGCGGGTGGCTTTGCCGCAAAAGCCCCCGGCACCGGTCTCCCGCGTGCCAAGGACGATGCGCGAGCACAGCAATCCCAGGAACATATAGCTGAACGGGGCGAATGGGCACACGTAGCGGATGGTGAAGAATCCATAAGGTGCGGTAAACGGTTCGCGGACTGCCGCGAAAACCAGCAGCAGCGACAATGGGACGAACGCGAAAAACGCCAGATGCCGTGCCGCGCGTCCGCTGTCGGCGCGATCTTCGGCGGCCGCCACCGACCTGGCAGCTGATGGTTCCATGCCGGACCGGACCGTGGACCCGGCCGTATCGCGCAAACGCGACGATCCTGCGATCAACACCGCCAACATTGCCAGAAGCGCCACGGTCATCCCCGAAGTCAAGCGTTTGGCATCGAAGCCGGTCGTGAGAATGGAAAACACCGAAGTGAGTTCACTCAGATTCATGGTCTCCTTCAACGGGGGCAAAGCCGAGGAGGCGAACTGGCCGACCGCGGAAGGAATCCATGGAATGTACAGCGCCACGGCGAGCGCGTAGGGAATCAGCATGCGTGGGAAACGACGCGCATGGCCATGACGGCGTAACGCGACGTACAGCCATAACACGTGTGTCATCCACACGAATGCCATCATGTATTGCGAGTACATGCCCAACGCCACCACTATGGCGTAGGCGATCCACCATCGTCGATCGGCAATCCTGCGAAGGGCCGTCGAACCTCGTCCCGACCGACGCCGATCCGGACGCATCCCATCCTCGCGCATCGCGCGCAGCAGCAGATACGTGCCCAGCACGGACAGGAACGGGATCAACGAATACATGCGAATCTCATACCCGTACCGAAGCATCAGCGGCGCGAACATCACAAACGGCGAAGCCAACAGGGCATGGCGCTCGCAGGCCATGAAACGGAGCAGAACCATCGACATCAGAACAGTCAACCCGCAGAACACTCAGCTCATCGCACGCAATGCCATGACATCCGAGCCGAACACCGAAATCCACATGCGCAGCAGCAGATAATAGAGCGGCGGATGCACGTCGACCTTCAGCAGATCCATCATTCGGGCGAATGGCTGGCTCTCCACAATGAGCGTATACCCCTCGTCGAACCAGATGGAACGGCCGACGCCCAGCGCGAACGACCCGCAGGCTGCGGCGATCGCGCATACCGCCGTGACACAGGCAAAACGATGCTTCGAAACGGATTGTCCTATCGACATGGTGTGGTTTCCCTTTTCATTGTCCAAACATATGGTGGAACGTCGGTCCTTGAGAATGCCATGGCCATGGTCGGAATCGGCGTATCCCATCATTCCCATGCCGCATGGCGTATGCGGCATGTCAGCGCATCACCAGACCGCCGTCGACATGCAGGGTCTGTCCCGTGATGAACGCGGCATCGTCTCCCGCGAGCATGGCCACGGCGCCGGCGATGTCCTCGGCGGTGGCGAGCCTTCCAAGCGGCGTGGAGGCGATGATGCGCTCGCGCATGTCCTCGGTGGTGGCCCGACTCGAATCGGTGCCCACGGTCAGTCCGGCCGCGATGGCGTTCACGGTCACGCCCCAAGCGCCCGCCTCCTGCGCCAAGGACCGGGTGAAGCCCACCAACGCGCCTTTGGCCGCGGTGTAATCGTGATAAGGCACGATGGGGGAGTCGACGAGGTTGCTGGATATGTTGATGATGCGTCCGCCGGCCTGACGTCGCATCTGCGGCAGCACGGCCTCGCAGGTGTTGTACGCGCCTTTGAGACAGCCTTCGAGCTGCGCCGCGTAATCGGACCATCCGATCGAGCCGAAGGTTTTGCGGTTGCGCGGATCGAACGAGTAATGCGCGAACGCGTTGTTGACGAGAATGTCGAGACCGCCGAACGTGGTGACCGTGGTGGACACCATGCCGCGCACCTGCTCGGCGTCGGTGACATCCGCCTTGCATGTGATCACGCGACCGGCCGCATCGCAATCGTCCATGATCCGTTGCGCGCACTGCCGGGCACGCTCGTCGTTGCTGACATAATCGATGACCACGCACGCTCCCGCACGCGTCAGACGGCGTGCGATCGCCGCTCCGATGCCACGGCTTGCGCCAGTGACCACCGCCACACGTCCGGCAAGCGGCGCGTTTTCAGACTGCTGCATAATGAGGATTTCCTTTCGATTCGGAAAAACGTTTCGTAAGAATTCGCGCGATCATTCGACGTCCATGTCGAAGCCGTCGCAATACGTGTCGGTATTGCGTTCGATATCGACGGCATGCACCAGATCAAGCAGATTGAAGCCGCCGTCGTGATGCCAGCCGGATTTCGCGCGATTCATCTCGCCTACCGGGCAGATGCGGTCGATGCCGGTCTCGCCGACGCGTTGCGCCACGTCGAACAGCCGGTCCGGAGCGAGCGCCACACCGCAGGTCTGCAACCATTGCGCGTAAGGGCGCAGCGTGGGCAGCGCGTCCTCGACATGGTCCACCGCCACGATGTTGACGGTGCGGTTCAGTGGTGTGGACAGCGAGTCGGCCATGCCGATGGACGGATAGTACAGCACCGTCCAGTCGGTGCCCGAACGCGACTGCACCACGAACGGGTCGTCGGACGGCGCATCATCCGCGTTGCCGGCCGCGGCGGCCATCGGGCCGGCGCCCAGCATCAGCGCTTTCATCTGCGCGGTGGAACGCAACCGCTGAATCGCCATGGACTCCTCTTCGGACGGTGTGGAACGGGGATATTTGCGCTGCTGCCCGTCCAATTCGCTGGCAAGCAGTTCGGCGACCTGCGCCGGAGACATCGCGCCGCCACGTTCCACGAACATGGTTTGCGGCGCCAGACAGCTTTGCTGGTCGTATGTGGCCACGTCGATCGCCATACGATGCACGGTGCCGGCATACAGATCGGCGCGAAGCGCCTCGCGGCCGATCAGCGAGAAGCCGATTTTCGCGCCGTAGCTGAGGAAAGGCTTTCCGGCACGCACGCGCGGGCGAATCGCCTCGGTGGTGTGCGACGAACCGTACGCGACCACCGCATCCGCCTCGCCAATCGCGGCATCCTCCAAATCCACGGTGCCGCCACGCCAAGGCACAATCGCCAAAGCGTCCGCCATATCGGGGTCGACGCTTGCCAGGGAACGGGCGAACAGCACCGGCATCAGCGGCTCGTCGAACGACGATTTGCCGAGAATCGCGCTTTTCGTCAGCAGACCCATCGTCATGCTCCACACTGGAATGCCCGGCACATTGCTGGAAAACACGTGGAACGACAATTCCGGACCGTACAGCCGCGTGTATCCGCCCGAACGGTTCGGGCGATACTCGTCAAGCATCTGCGGGCAATTCAACTCGTCATCCACGAAACGCAGCAGCTCACGCCGACGGAACATGCGCATGTACCGCTTCAATTCGATACGCACCATGGACGCGTCATAGCCGGTGACCGCGGGAATGAGCCGCTCCGCAAGCCGACGTTCCGGATATTCCGGATCCGTCCACAATTCTACGGCGCGCGCGATCACGTCGACGATCCCGTCCGTGGAATACCGCGCCAGTTTCTCGGCGCGATGCCGCCGCACCGACGCCGCCAGCGCATGCACGGCATCGGCGTCGAGACGGGGGAAACGCAACGTCGCCGTGCCGCCATCGGACGCCGTGACGTTGCGTGTGTCGAAATCATGGAACTCGAAATCCCGCGGCGCGTGGAAAATGTCGACGTCGCTCATGCGTTGGCCGCCATCACCTCGTCGACGGTGATCGAACAGCCACGCGCCTCGGCGCCCTTCGCACGACCGTTCAGCACATAGCCATGTTCGGTGCGCACACCCAGATCCTCCGTCAGAATAGCCAGGCACGAATTCCAATTCGCCAGATCGTAATGCGCGATCACACCCTGCTCGCCATCGGCGACCGGCGTAAGCGAAGCCGGATCGAGGAACACCGAACGCACCCACGACGGCGTGGCTTTGAGATAATTCGACGAACCATCCGTGTAATAGGACAGGATGTTCTGATCGTAGATCTGCGAACTCAACTCCGTCATGCCATACATGTTCACGCAATGCGAGCGCTTCACGCCGAACACTCGTTCGAACGCCGCATACAGGTCGTCGACCGTCATGTCGGTGCGCGTGCTTTTGAAACCGCCCGTATCGAACACGCGGGAATCGGCGGCCAGAGCGTAGGTCTTGCCCTGCTTGTCCAGATAATCCAGCAGATACAGGTAGGCGGAGGAGGCGCCCATAAGCATCACCGGTTCGCCGTCGGCCGCGGCCTCGTCGAGGAAGTGCTCGACGCCCGTGAAATCAAGGCCATCCTCATGGAAGAAGAAGCCGCTGCCTTCGGCGCCGCACTGCTCCACGGCGCGGGTCAGATATCGGGACAGCGACGAATGCTCGTTCATGTCCCATGCGGGGGAGAGGACCGCGATGCGGATGCGCTCGCGGTCGGGCATGATGAAATGCCTGAACGGCACGATCATCGACTCGTCCCACACCTGCAGGTCGGGGTGGAAGTTGCGCCCGCGTTGACCGGGATGCGTGGTACCGCTGGTGGTGAACACCGCTTCGCAATCCTGTTCGGGCACGGAGGTGAGCGTCAGCATTTTGAAGCCGTCCACCGGCATGGGGGGAATCTGCATCCAGTTGGCGAGCGTCTGCGGCGTCACGCGTTTGGACATGCAGTAGGCGCGGTATGGGAGGTTGCGCTCGAATTGAAAGGCGAAGATATGCTTCGCCAGCGTGTCAAACGCCTCATCGGGCGCCTTGCCGCAGCCGTATTGTGCGATGAAGTCGAGCACCTCCCGTTTGATGGTTTCCTTCGTCTCGTCGATGTTCGTGGATTCCTGCGATTGCCCCATGCTCATGCCATGTCCTTTCCGTCGTATGGTTGTCGGATTATTCGGATGCTTTCGATTATTCCGCTTGTTTCGTCCGCTCGTCTGCGTGTCGTGCGATAAAGTTCGGCAGGTCGATGATGAGGGCCTTGAGAATCACGACGCTGAACGCGCCGACCAGAATCGAATTCGAGAAGAACACGTGCGCTCCTCCTTCAAGACCGCTCAACGCGTTCGGCAGGGCGATGCCAAGCAGCAGGGAAAGGCCGATCACCACTTGGGTGCGGTCGTCGCTTTCCACCTTGCGCAGCGTGTTGAAGCCGGTGCTGATGAGGCTTGCGGCGGCCGGCAGGAAGATGCCGCCGATCACGGGGGATGGGATGAGCGACAGCACTGCGCCCGCCTTCGGAATGAAACCAAGCACCACGAACACCACGCCGGCAATGATCACCGGCACGCGGGTGCGGGTCTTGCCTTCGTCGGTGACTTTGAGCAGCGCCACGTTCTGCGGATACGCGGTGGTGGTGAAACCGCCGATCAGCGAGGAGATCGCCGAACCGGCGGCCTCTCCGGCAAGACCGTAACGCACCTGGCGGTCCTGGAGCTTCGTGCCTTGGATCTCCGTGGCCGCCTGATACACGCCGAGGGCTTCCATGATGGCCACCAGATAGGCGATGAAGAACGGTACGAAAATCGCCGCGTTGAAATCGAAACCGCCATACGGCATGAACTTGGGCAGGCCGAGCCACGGCTTGGAGGCCACCGCGGAGAAGTCGGCCATGCCGAACGCCAGAGACAGCGCGGTGCCCACGATCAGTGCGATCAGATACGACAGCGCCTTCACCATGCCCTTGCCGAACTGGGAAAGCACCACCACCAGCACGCAGGTGATGATGGAGACGGCCAGCGTCTTCGGATCGGCGAAGCCCCTGTCTCCCGGCGCGCCGCCAAGGAACTCGCTCAATGTGAATCCCGACAGGGAGACGCCGACGAGGAAGATGATCACGCCCGATACGATCGGGGCAAACAGGAACCGCAGCTTCTCGATCACACGCGTCAGGCACAGCACCAGGAAAATCAGCGAGCTGATGAAGATGGACGTGCCGGCCGCGGCAAGTGATCCGGCGGTGCCGGCGGCGATCATCAGCGCGTCGAACGCCGCGGAAGGACCCTGAACGATGGGCAGGCGCACCAGTTTCGTGGCCTGGATAAGCGTGACCAGGCCGGAGACGATGAAAATGGCGTTCACCATGTTCGACGACAATGCCAACGGCAGACCGATGGCGCCCGCCACGAACACCGGATCAAGCCACACGTTTGATACGAGCACATGCTGCAATCCCAGCAGGGCGTTCTTCGGCGTGACCTTCTTTTCGGCTGACGAACCGGCTTCCGCCACGCTCGTTTCGGTTTTCTTTCTGGTTGCGGCATCGCCGTGCGTCTGCGTCTGCGTCGATGGCTTTTCGTTGGCCATGGTGTCCCTTCTCGACTTCCATTGGGTGCCGAAATACAACGGAGATCGTCTTTACGGGACGCGACGCGTTTTGCCGGTACTGTTCCTACGCAAGCATTACCTTGATCAGGTCAAGGGTCCGGGCGGTCGCCCGTCTCAGCCGTATTCGGCACCCCCTGTACTTCGACGCGCCCAATCATAACGCCACCGTCCAACCGAAACAGGAAAAAATACGGCATGCGTGTCCGTTGCATGGGGACGCATGCCGTATTTCTTTTCGAGAAGCTGCCGACGCTTATCTGCGACGCCTGATGGGAGCCAGCTCGAACACTTCGTCGGACGTCTTGGCCACTTCCGGACTGTGCGTCACAATGATGACGCAACGGTGCTCGTCATGCGCCAACATACGGAAGATGCCCATGATGTCGTCCTGCGTGGCCGGATCGAGATTGCCGGTCGGCTCGTCCGCGACGATGATGGAAGGACCATGGCTTAACGCGCGGGCGATCGCCACACGCTGCTGTTCGCCGCCGGACAGGTGCAGAATCCGCTCGTTCGCGTATTCCTTCGGCAGATGCACCTGTTTGAGCAATTCTTCGACGATTGCTTTCTTCGGCTTGTCGAACGATTTGCCGGACGCGTCCATCGACAGGATGATGTTCTCCGCCACCGTAAGGTTCGGCAGCAGGTTGAAGCTTTGGAAGATCACGCCGCTGTCATGGCTGCGAAAACGGTATCGGTCTCGTTCCGACAGGTCGGTGCCGTCGACCAGCACCATCCCTTCCGTGGGATTCGCCAGTCCCGAGATCAGTGATAGCAGCGTGGTTTTGCCTGCTCCGGACGGTCCGGTGATGGCATGCACTTTGCCGGCTTGGAAATCGTGGCTGATGTTTTTCAGCACGCGTTTGCCGCCTTTGGTGTAGGCATAACTGACGTTATCCAGCTGCAGCGTAGGCGGGTCGGTCTGCTGCGATTGTGCGCCGTTGGTCTCGACGGCTTCTTTTGCGATTGCCGTATTGGCGGTATTCGCGGAATTCGTTGTCATGGGAGGTCCTTTCCAGGAAAAACGTGCGATTGGATTGTCAGGAACGGTCGGCGAGCGATTTGGAGATGATGGCATCGCCATCACTGCTCGCGTCATAGCCGAACACCTTGCCCTTCACCATCGTGAAGCTGCCATTGGAGGCGTTGGCGACGGCCTCGTCGCTGGAGAAGCCGATTAGGGAGAAATCGCCGCTGACCATGCCCGCGCCGTCTTTGCTGCCCGCGACGTCGCCCATTTGTCCGTCGGGGCCACCGGACTGTTCATCCTGACGGGTGCCGTTATCCGTACCGGCGGTATCAGACGAATCCTTCATATTGGACGAGCCGGACGAGCTGGATGAATCCGAACCGGACGAATCGGTGACCGGCTGGAAATCGTCGGTCGCCGCCAACCCCGTGGTCTCCATATAATAGTGGATTTCATCGCGGATGAAGCCTTCGCGTACTTCTGATAGTCGGCAAGCGAAAACTGCTTGTCGGCCAAAGCGGAACGCATGGCGTCGAAGTCAGGTTTGGCGGAAGCATCGGACGAATCGGAATCCGACTTGGACTGCTCGCGCGATTCGGAAATGAGTTTGCCGCGATCAAGGCTGATCTGCGCGGTGACGGTGGTGTTATCTAATCCGCTGCTTCTTGCGGTGGCGGCCGCCTGCCGGATGGATAGGCCGATTGCGGCGGCAGCGGCGATGATGGTCACGATGACGATGATGAGCATATTGCGTCCCTTGTTGCGGGTGACGCTTTTCCATGCGTTTTTGACGACGAACATGGCTGTTTCCTTATGTGTTTCGATAGATATGAGCGATTGATGGTTCCGCGCCGCTCGCGATCGGCGTTTATGCTGATGGTAAAAGTTGTATCTGGCATACAACAGAAAGACGCTTTGTTCGCGCTGGGATGCGGCTGGATGTTTTCTGGACGCCTCGAAACATGACATGGCCGCGTCGCCAACCGCTTCGAAGGTGTTAGGCTAACGCGTATGCCTATGAAATCCGAAGTCATTGCAAACCCAAGGGCCGAACGCGTCCGCAGGGTCTCCGAACTTGCCGACAGGAAAGGCCGCAAGCGGTCCGGCAGGTTCATGGTGGAAGGACCGCAGTCGGTACGTGAACTGCTCTCCTGGCATCCCGACATCGTCGAGGATCTGTATGTGGAGGTCGTCTCCGCCGAACCGGACGCGGCTTTCATCACGCCTACCGTGGCGCAGATGGCCGGCAAGTCCATGCAGGCCGGCACTTACGTGCACAAGGTGACGCATGCCGTCATGCAGCACATGAGCTCCGACGCGCAGGGAGTGCTCGCCGTCGCCGACATGCGCGCTTTCCTCGATTCCGCCGTCATTGATGGCGATTCCGACGAACGTACGATGGTCGCCGCGTTCTGGCAGGTGCGCGATCCGGGCAACGCCGGCACCGTGATCCGTTCCGCGGATGCGGCCGGTTGCGCGGGCGTGGTGCTGGTGGACGACTGCGTGGACATCTTCAACCCGAAGGTGATTCGTTCCACTGCCGGCTCGCTGTTCCATCTGCCGGTCGTCTCCATGGGCACGGACGAGTATTTCGATTGGTGTGCGGAACGCGGACTCGCCGTGTACGCCGCCGACGTGTATGGTACCGACGCACGGCCGCCGGAACCGCTTACGGACGTGCTTGCCGTGCCGCAGTCGCTTGCACAGGCCAAGACGGTGCTGTTCGGCAACGAGGCGCGCGGGCTGACCCAGGATGTGTTGGAACGCGTCGACAGAATCGTGTCGATTCCCATCTACGGCAAGGCGGAATCGCTCAATCTCGGCACCAGCGCGGCGGTGATGCTGCTGAGCTTGGCTATGTCGAGTCATGTTGAAAGAATGTGAAGTCGTAAAAACGTTGGAATTGCGCGTTTTATGCGTAAAACAAACGGTTGATAAGAAAGGTATCTCGTGGCAGAGGGTGCGGTATTCGACGCCCAAGCGGTAACCGATGCGGTTGCCGAGGGCATCGCGAAAATCGAAAACGCCTCCACAATGGAGGAATTGAAAGCCATCAAGACGCAGTACGCCGGAGCGGAATCCGCGATGACGCAGGCCAGCAAGGCCATCGGCGCGTTGCCGAAGGACCAGAAGAAAGACGCCGGCAAGCTCATGGGCAAGCTTCGCGCCGACTTCGGTCGTGCGTTCGGCACCAAGGAAAAGCAAGTCAAGGCCGAAGAAGAGGCCCGCGAGCTTGCCGCCGAAACCGTGGATATGACCCTGCCGGTCAACCGCAAGCCGCTTGGCGCCCGCCATCCGCTGCCGAAGCTGATGGAGGATGTCGAGGACTTCTTCATCTCCATGGGCTGGCAGATCTCCGACGGTCCGGAAGTGGAAACCGAATGGTATGACTTCGACGCGCTGAACTTCGGTCCGGACCATCCGGCACGCCAGATGCAGGACACCTTCTACGTCAAGGGCAATCAGGCCAAGGACGCCGCGGGCTTCGTCGGCTCCAACATGGTGCTGCGCACCCAGACTTCGTCCGATCAGGTCCGTGGACTCATCACCCGTGGCGTGCCGCTGTACATCGCCTGCCCGGGCCGTGTGTTCCGTACCGACGAACTTGACGCCACCCACACCCCGGTGTTCCATCAGGTGGAGGCCCTCGCCGTGGACAAGCATCTGACCATGGCCGATTTGAAGGGCGTGCTCGACAAGCTTGCCGTGGCCATGTTCGGCCCGGAAGCCAAAACCCGTCTGCGTCCGAGCTACTTCCCGTTCACCGAGCCGAGCGCCGAGCTCGACCTGTGGTTCCCCGACAAGAAGGGCGGCGCCGGTTGGCTTGAATGGGGCGGCTGCGGCATGGTCAACCCGAACGTGCTGAAGTCTGCGGGCCTCGATCCTGAGGTCTACACCGGCTTCGCCTTCGGCGTCGGCGTGGAACGTACCCTGCTGCTGCGCCACGACATCAACGACATGCACGACCTGGTGGAAGGCGACGTGCGATTCAGCGAACAGTTTGTGATGGGGGAGTGATTGACCCATGCCAATGGTTGACATTGATTGGCTCAAGGACCATGTCGAGGTTCCGGAAGGCCTTACGTATGAACAGCTTGCCAAGGATCTGGTGAAGGTCGGCCTCGAAGAGGAAGAGATCCACACCTCCCAGGTCACCGGCCCGATTGTCGTCGGCTATGTGGTCGACGCCACTCCGGAACCGCAGAAGAACGGCAAGATCATCAACTGGTGTCATGTGGACGTCGGCGACGAATACAACGAGACCGATGAAAACGGCAACAAGGTGCCACGCGGCATCATCTGCGGAGCTCCGAACATGGCAGCCGGCGAGAAGGTTGTCGTGACCCTGCCGGGCGCCGTGCTGCCAGGCGATTTCAAGATCGAACCGCGCAAGACCTACGGCCACATCTCCAACGGCATGTGCGCCTCCGAGCGCGAGCTTGGTCTGGGTGATAACCACGACGGCATCATCCTGCTACGCAAGTACGGCTTCACCCCGGAGGAATACGAAAAGCTCCAGCCGGGCGATGACGCCATGCATCTGCTGCACCTGGACCAGCCGCTGCTGGAAATCAACATCACTCCGGATCGCGGCTACGCGTTCTCCTACCGTGGCGTGGCCCGCGAATACCACCATTCCACTGGCGCCGTCTACACTGATCCGGCAACCGCCCTCGGCAAGAAGGCGCCCGTCACTCAGGGTCTGCCGGAAGGTGTCAAGAGCGACATCGAAGTGATCGTCGACGACAAGAATCCGATTCACGGTGTGGTCGGCTGCGATCGTTACTACGCGCGCGCCGTGCGTGGTTTCGACCCGGCAAGCCACACGCCGAACTGGATGCGCCGCCGCCTAATCCGCGCAGGCATGCGCTCCATCTCTTTGGCGGTGGACGTCACCAATTACGTGATGCTTGATCTTGGCCAGCCGATGCATGCCTACGATCTGGACAAGATTGAAGGACCGATCGTCGTGCGCCGCGCCAACGAAGGTGAGAAGCTCACCACATTGGACGGCAAGGATCATGACCTGAGCGTCGAAGACCTGCTGATCACCGACTCGCCGAACGGCGAGCGTGGCTCTCGTGTGCTTGGCATCGCCGGCGTGATGGGCGGCCTGTATGGCGAGGTCACTGCTGAAACTAAGAACATCCTGCTGGAATCCGCTCATTTCGACCAGGTGTCGATCGCGCGTTCTGCACGTCGTCACAAGATTCCGTCCGAAGCGTCCCGTCGTTTCGAGCGTGGCGTGGATGATCAGCTGCAGCCGGCTGCCGCCCAGATGGCCGCCGAGCTTCTGGTCAAGTATGGCAACGGCGAGCCGAGCGAGCACCCGACTGATTACAACACTGTCTGCAATCGTCGTCCGATTCTGTTCAAGGCGTCCGAAGTGGCCCGCGTGGCGGGACTGGACACTGACGTGAACACCATCAGCGACATTCTCACCGATATCGGCTGCACTGTGGCCGGCGGTGGCAACGGTGAGTTCTCCGTGACTCCGCCGAGCTGGCGTCCGGACCTCAACGAACCGTGCGATCTGGTGGAGGAAGTGGCCCGTCTGGTCGGCTACGATGAGATTCCGGTCACCGTGCCGCCGGCACCGGTCGAAGCCAAGGTCGGACTGACCGCCGAGCAGCTGCGCAAGCGCCAGGTGGCCGACGAACTCGCCGAATACGGCATGGTGGAGACCCTGAGCTATCCGTTCGTGGGCGACGAAGACTACAAGAACTTCGCACTTGACGCCGACGCCACCAAGAAGGTCAGCGTCGAAATTGCCAACCCACTGGCCGGCGATCGCCCGTTCCTGCGTCGCGACATCATCCCGACCCTCGCGCAGACCGTGCAGCGTAACCTGCGCCGTGGCGTGGAAAACGTGTCGCTGTACGAAATCGGACACGTCTACCTGTGGGATCCGAACGCTCCGGCCATTCCGGCATTGCCGGGTGCCGTCAAGCCGACCGACGAGCAGTTGGCCGCGCTTGACGCAGGCCTGCCGGACCAGCCGATGCACGTCGCCGGCATTCTGACCGGCAACGCCGTCGACTCCGGCTGGATGGGCGATCGCCGTGCCGTGGACTGGTCCGACGCAGTTGAAGCCGTGCAGCGTATTTCCGACCGCATCGGTGCAAAGCTCACGTTGGACCAGCCGAAGGCTGAGGACGTACCCGCGCAGTGGCATCCGGGCCGTGCGGCACGTGTGATGGCAGGTGACACGTTCGTCGGCATGGTCGGCGAACTTCACCCGCATGTCAACGAGGCGTTGGGCTTCCCGGCCCATTCCGCCGCGTTCGAACTGAACCTGACCGCGCTGTTCGCCACCTTGAGCGGCAAGCCGGTGCAGGCCAAGCCGATTTCCACCTTCCCGCCGGTCAAGCAGGATCTGGCCTTCACTGTGTCGACGGACGTCACCGCCGCCGAACTCGAGAAGACCATCGTCGAAGCCGCCGGCAACAGCTTGGAGAGCATCGACCTGTTCGACGTGTACACCGGCGACCAGCTGGGTGAGGGATTGAAGTCCCTCGCATACGCCGTCACGTTCCGCGCTGAGGACAAGACGCTGACCTCCGAGGACAGCGAAGCCATTCGCAAGCGCATCGTGGATGCGGCCGCGAAGCTGGGCGCGCAACTGCGTGCCTGACACGTCAAGTCCATCGAAGTAACCAAAAAGATAAAGAGGACGACATGAACGAACCGGAGCAGAACCAGCCGATCAACCCCGACGAAGGGCAGGAGGCGGCCGGGGCTGCTCCGGTTTCGTCGTCTTCGCCGTCGGACCAGTCGGCACAGCCGGAATTCGGACAGTACAACCAGCCTGAATATGGCGCGATGTCCAACCAGTATCCGGCGAACTACAATCCATACATGTATGGGGCTCCCGACCAGCCCAAGCCGGAGGACGATGCACAACAAACGGCGCAGCGGCCGCAGACGAATCCGTATATGCAGAACGGGTATCCGGCGAATCCATATGATGCATCGGGACGGCAGCAATTAGGCCAGCCCAATGGCTATCAGTATGGACCAAATCAATACGGGCCAAACCAGTATGGGCCGAATCCATACCAACAGCCCGGCATATATCCCATCAACCCGAATGATCCCAGCCAGAACCCCCTGTACGGCCATTGGGATAGCTATGCGATCATCTCGTTCGTGTTCGCACTATTCCTGCCGGTACCGGTCATCCCTGCGGTGATGGGCGCCATCGCCATGTGGCGTACCAAAAAACTGCATATGAAAGGCTACGCGCTTGGCGTGGCAGCGCTGATTATCAACGTGCTGTACACCATTGCGGTGATTTGGATGACGGTTCACGGCATTTCCACAGCCGATTTGTATAACCAGATGATGCAGTACATGTTCGGTGGCAGTGGCCAAAGTGGTGATTCCAGCTCGATTTCCGCCTGAAACCAATCTTTTTATGTTCGTCTGAACGGTCCCGTTATGGGCGGTGATCACTATCCGACACGATTGAACTGCATAATTATGCAATGTAGTGCATAAAGTGTATGCTGAATGTGTTTCAACGAGTCAAGGAAAAGAGACGTGACATGGCCAAATACACGGTAGCCGTGGCCGGCGCGACTGGATACGCGGGTGGTGAGGCGCTGCGCATACTCGCGGCACACCCGAATTTCGAAGTGACCTGCGTCGCCGGACATTCTTCGGTGGGGGACAAGCTTGGCAAGCATATGCCGCACATTCCGCAGTTGGCGGACCTCGTGGTCGAGGACACCACGCCGGAAGTGCTCAACGGCCATGACGTGATCATCCTGGCATTGCCTCATGGCGCTTCCGGAGCATTGGCCTCCCAGCTTGACCCGAATGCCGTGGTGGTGGATTTGGGCGCAGACCACCGTCTTGAGGAAAAGAGCGCGTGGGACGCGTTCTACGGCGGTGACTTCTACCAGCATTGGACCTACGGCATGCCGGAACTCATCACCGGCGTCGCGGCTGACGGCTCCTACAGCCGTCAGCGTGAAGCGCTTCCCGGCACCAAGCGCATTGCGGGACCGGGCTGCAACGTCACTGCGACCACGCTGGCTTTGCAACCGGGCATTGCGCAGGGTCTTGTCGAATCGAAAGACATCGTGGCTGATTTGGTGGTCGGTTATTCCGGCGCCGGCAAGAACCTCAAGCGCACCAATCTGCTTGCGGCTGAGGCGTTTGGTTCCGCACTGCCGTATTCGGTAGGCGGTACGCACCGCCACATTCCGGAGATCCTGCAGAACTTCGCGCACGCGGCCGGCAAGAGTGCTGCGGAGGCGGACGATTACACCCTCGCCTTCACGCCGATTCTCGCGCCGATGGCGCGCGGCATTCTCGCCACCGTTTCCGCCAAACTTACCGACAAAGCGCTTGGCATGACGGATGCCGAGATCCGCCAGGTCTGGCTGGATGCATACGAAGGCCAGGATTTCATGGTGGTGCTGCCTGAAGGCGTAATGCCGGCCACCGCCAACATCATCGGTTCTAACGCGGCCCACATTCAAGTGGTCGTCGACCATCATGCCGGCCGCCTGCTGGCATTCGCGGCCATCGACAACCTCAACCGAGGCACCGCCGGGCAGTCCGTGCAGTCGCTGAATGTGGCATTGGGACTTCCTGAGGATGCAGGATTGACGAAGATTGGAGTGGCACCGTGAGCGTAACGTTCGCACAAGGTTTTTCCGCAGCTGGCGTGGCAGCTGGCATTTCCGCGGTCGAAGGCAAGAAGGATCTGGCTCTCGTGGTCAACAATGGACCGCTTGACGCCGCTGCCGGCGTGTTCACCTCGAACCGTTTCTGCGCGGCCCCTGTGCAGTGGTCGAGGAACATCGTATCCGACGGCCATGTGAAGGCCGTGATTCTGAACTCCGGCGGCGCCAACGCATGCACCGGCAAGCCAGGATACGAGCAGTCCAAGGCCACCGCTGAAAAGGTCGCCGGCCTCATCGGCGCCAAAGCCGAAGACGTGGCCGTATGTTCCACTGGTCTCATCGGCGAATTGCTGCCGCTCGACAACGTGCTGTCCGGCGCGGACAAGGCATTTGAAACCCTTGCCGATACCGCCGAAGCCGGAGCCGATGCGTCGCACGCCATCATGACCACCGACACCAAGCCGAAAACCGTCGAGCTGGAAGGTTCCAACGGCTTCCGTATCGGTGGCATGGTCAAGGGTTCCGGCATGATCGCCCCGCAGCTGGCCACCATGCTGTGCGTCATCACCACCGATGCCGTCGTGACCGCCGGACAGCTTCAAGCCGCCTTGAACGCCGGAGTCGAAATGTCGTTCAACCGCATTGACGTGGACGGCTGCATGTCCACCAACGACACCGTGCTGCTGCTGGCTTCCGGCGCGTCCGGCATCGAACCGGACCCGGACGAGTTCAACGAGCTTGTGGCCAAGGCCACCGCCTCGCTCGCCCGCCAGATCATCGGCGACGGCGAAGGCGCAAGCCATGACATCCGTGTCAAAGTTACCGGCGCGACCACCGAAGAAGCCGCTCTGGCATGCGGCCGCGCGGTCGCAGCGTCCAATCTGCTCAAATGCGCCATCTCCGGCAACGATCCGAACTGGGGCCGCATCGTCAGCTCCCTCGGCACCGTGCCGCCCGACGTCGCACCATACGATTCCGAAAAGGTCACGGTGGACGTCAACGGCGTACGCATCTGCGAAAACGGCGGAGCCGGACGCGACCGCTCCGAAGTGGACATGACCCCACGCGAGGTGCACATCGACATCGACCTGAACGCCGGAGAAGCGGAAGCGACCGTCTGGACCGACGATCTGACCCACGAATACGTACACATCAACGCTGACTACGAAAGCTGATCGAATAGGAATGGCCAAAGAACTCAAAGGACCTGGATTCCACTTCGACGTGCACACCGACCTGCGCGCCGACCAGAAGGCGGAAGTGCTTATCGAAGCGCTGCCGTGGCTGGAGGAATTCGCCGGACAACGCATCGTCATCAAATATGGCGGCAACGCGATGATCGACGATCATCTGAAAGCCTGCTTCGCCGAAGACATGGTGTTCCTGCGCCAGGTGGGACTGCACCCGGTCGTGGTGCACGGTGGCGGTCCGCAGATATCCCAAATGCTTAAGGCCCTGGGTATCAAGTCCGAATTCAAGGGCGGATTGCGTGTCACCACTCCGGAAGCCATGGATGTGGTCCGCATGGTGCTGACCGGCAAGGTGTCCCGTGAACTCGTTGGCCTGATCAACGCGCACGGTCCATTCGCGGTCGGCCTGTCCGGCGAGGACGGCGCCCTGTTCTCGGCCATGCAGCGCAAACCGGTCATTGACGGCAAGCCCACCGATATCGGCTTGGTCGGCGACGTGGTGAGCGTCGACGCGTCCGCCGTGGAGGATCTAATCAACGCCGGACGTATTCCGGTGGTTTCCTCCGTGGCTCCGAATGAAGACGATGCCACTGAAGTGCTCAACGTGAACGCCGACTCCGCCGCGGCCGCCCTTGCCGCGGCCCTTGGAGCCAGCAAGCTGGTCGTGTTGACCGACGTCGATGGTCTGTATGCCGATTGGCCGGACCGCGACTCCCTGATTGGCCGCATCGGCGTGGAGAATCTGCGCGATATGCTCCCCGACCTGGAAAGCGGCATGCGTCCGAAGATGGAAGCCTGCGTGCGCGCCATCGACGGGGGTGTTCCGCGGGCCCATATCATCGACGGTCGCAAACCGCATTCCATCCTGAACGAGATCTTCACCACCGACGGCATCGGCACCATGGTCGTGCCCGAGGACGGTATTGAAATGAGGAGTTCCTATGGCAACTGAACAACTGGAAACACTCGGCACTGAAGATGCCAAGTGGCTGGGAGAGTACTCCCAGGTGCATATGAACGTGTTTGGCACGCCCCTGCGCGTGATGGACCACGGTGAGGGCGCCCACATCTGGGATGTCGACGGCAATGAATATCTCGATTTCCTTGCAGGCATCGCCGTCAACGCGCTCGGATACGCCCATCCGAAGTGGGTGAAGGCCGTCAGCGAGCAGGCCGCCAAGGCCGCGCATGTGAGCAACTACTTCGCCACCGAACCGCAGATCAAGCTCGCCGCCAAACTCGTCAAGCTCGCGGGCGCTCCGGAAGGTTCCCGCGTCTACTTCGGCAATTCCGGCGCGGAAGGTAACGAGGCGGCGCTGAAGCTCGCCAAGCTCTACGGGCGCACCCTGCCGGGCGCGTCGCCTGAGATCGGCGGCAAACCGGCACGCATCATCTCCATGACCCACGGTTTCCACGGCCGTACCATGGGCGCGCTGTCCGCAACGTGGAAGCCCGCCATCCGTGAGAAATTCGAGCCGCTGGTACCGAACATCGAATTTGTGGAGGCCGGCAACGTCGAAGCCTTGCACGACGCTTTCGCCGAAACCGGCCAAGGCAAGTACGGCAAAGGGCCGGTCGCGGCCGTCATCATGGAGCTTATCCAGGGCGAGGCCGGTGTGATGCCGCTCGGAGCGGACTATGTGAAGGCCGCCCGCAAACTATGCGACGAACATAAGGCGCTCCTCATCATCGACGAAGTGCAGACCGGCATCGGACGCACCGGAGCATGGTTCGCCTTCCAGCGTGAGGATCTTTCCGGCGGTGTGACCCCGGACATCGTCACTTTCGCCAAGGGCGTTGGCGGTGGTTTCCCGATGGGCGGCATGATTTCCTTCGGCGCCGAACTGTCCGCGCTGTTCACCCCGGGTTCCCACGGCTCCACTTTCGCAGGCAATCCATTGGGCGCTTCGGCGGCATTGGCAACGCTGGGAGTCATCGAAGAGGACAACCTCGTGGACAACGCCGAAGAACGCGGCAAGCAGCTGCGCGACGGTATCGCCTCCTGCGGTAATCCGCTATTCGTCTCCGTGCGTGGCCGTGGCCTGCTCGACGCCATCGAACTTGCCCACCCCTGCTCGCATGCGGCCATGAACTGGGCTTTGGAACACGGTCTCATCGTCAATGCGGTGGCTCCGAATGCGTTGCGTCTCGCCCCGCCGCTGGTCATCACTGCTCAGGACGTCGATCAAGCGGTGTCCATCCTCGCCAAGATTCCGTCCGACCTGCCTAACGACTGATCTCGGACGAACCCGAAGAATTTGAAAGGAGCCTCTATACCAATGGCAACCCCTGAACTGCGCCATATGCTGCGCGATGACGATCTGAACCACGAAGAACAGAAGCAGGTGCTGGAACTGGCCATCAAGTTCCACAAGAACCGTTTCTATCACCAGCCGTTCGCTGGCCCGCAGGGCATCGCCGTGATTTTCGACAAGCCCAGTACCCGTACCCGCTCCAGCTTCTCCATTGGCGTGGCCGAACTCGGTGGCTATCCGCTGGTCATTGACAAGTCCGGCTCCCAGCTGGGCCGTGGCGAACCGGTGGCCGACACGGCTCGCGTGCTTGACCGTATGGCCTACGGCGTGGTGTGGCGCACCTTTGGTCAGGACCGTGTTGCGGAAATGGCCAAGTACTCCACCCATCCGGTGGTGAACGCACTGACCGACGAATTCCATCCGTGCCAGATTCTTGCTGACTTCCAGACCATCGCGGAACATCGCGGCGGTGTAGACAACCTCAAGAACCAGACCATCGCCTATCTTGGCGACGCGGCCAACAACATGTCCAACTCCTACCTGCTCGGCGGCGCTGTGGCGGGCATGAACGTGCGTGTGGCAGGACCGTACGGATACCTGCCGGATCCGCAGATCGTTGCCGATGCCGAAGCGATTGCCTCTGAGACCGGCGGCTCCATCCTCGTCACTACTGATCCGAATGAGGCTGTTGCCGGAGCCGATTGCGTCTTCACCGACACGTGGGTCTCCATGGGCGAGGAAGCGGAATACGCTGTCCGTTCCAAGCCGTTCTGGGATTACCAGGTGAACGCCGAACTCATGGCCAAGGCCAAGGACGACGCCATCTTCCAGCACTGCCTGCCTGCATATCGCGGCAAGGAGGTCACCGCCGAGGTTATCGATGGTCCTCAGTCCGTGGTTTGGGATGAGGCAGGCAACCGTCTGCACGCCCAGAAGGCGTTGCTGACCTGGTTGGCCGGCAAGGCCCGTGGCGATGAAAGCCTGCTGGTCTGATGACTGACCACACTCCCGCGTTGCATCGTCCTGCCACACGAACCGCTCGACTGAGCGCCATTGAGCAGGCGCTGCTGACGCGCATCGTCACCTCGCAATCGCAACTGTCGCAGATTCTCGCCGACCAGGGCATCGAGGTGACGCAGGCCACGCTGAGCCGTGATCTCGATGAGATTCACGCCACGAAGACCCGTCTTGCCGACGGAACCGTGGCCTACGCCGTCGGCAAACAGAACATTGATGAACATCCGGCTTCTAACCCGGACGCCAAAACCGAGCAGCAGATTAGCCGGGTACTGTCCGGACTGGTCACATCCGTGGCCGCGGCACGTAATCTCGTGGTCGTGCACACGCCATCCGGCGCCGCGCAATATGTGGCCAGCGTCATCGATAAGCAGCCCATCGAAGGCGTGCTTGGCACCATCGCCGGAGATGACACGGTCATGGTTATCTGCTCCGAGGATGATGTCGCCAAACGGCGTGCGCAATGGCTGCTTGATGTCGCTTCCAAAGCGTGAATAGCCATATAGTGGACACGACGCACCAAATATGCATAAATATACAGAGCTGTGCATATACTGATGAATAACGTTGGATGTTAGAAAGGGAAACCATGAGCGATCAGAATCGTCTCGTCCTGGCGTACTCCGGTGGTCTTGACACCTCCGTCGCCATTTCGTATCTGAAGGAACGCACCGGCAAGGATGTTGTGGCCGTGTCCCTCGACGTCGGCCAGGGCGGCGAAAGCCTCGAAACCATCAAGCAGCGCGCGCTGGCATGCGGTGCGGTCGAAGCCTACGTGGTCGATGCCCGTGATGAATTCGCCAACGAATACTGCATGAAGGCCCTGAAGGCCAACGCCATGTACGAAGGCGTGTACCCGCTGGTCTCCGCCATCTCCCGTCCGCTGATTTCCAAGCATCTCGTCCGTGCCGCCCACCAGTTCGGCGCTGACACCATTTCCCACGGCTGCACCGGCAAGGGCAACGATCAGGTTCGTTTCGAGGTCTCCATCGCCTCCATCGACCCGACGCTGAAGGCCATCAGCCCGATTCGCGACCTGTCTCTGACCCGCGACGTCGAGATCGCCTTCGCTAAGGAACACAAGCTGCCGATCGTGCAGACCGAGAAGAGCCCGTTCTCCATCGACCAGAACGTGTGGGGCC
>ERZ839741.765-NODE-765-length-38762-cov-26.333454_pt1 | contig 38762 bp, 63 predicted proteins | sample MGYA00519880_ERZ839741 | MGnify/ENA primary metagenome ERZ839741 (study PRJEB31850, sample SAMEA3708851) | human gut metagenome | biome: human gut; feature: human-associated habitat; material: faeces | place: China | collected 2014 ...
AGGGGATGTACGCCCCGCCGTCCCGCGTCCACTGCTCACAGGATGCCTGCGCCTTCAACGCCCGGAGGATGGTCTCCACCAGCGCCTCGTCCGGCTTCAGCTTCGCCCAGGCCTTCCGCGCCCGCTGCTTGTCCACATGGCGGGGATACGCCGACCAAAACAAATCGAAGTGCGCATCTGCGCAGGGGGCTATAGGGGTATTTTTATTATTATCTTTTATACATTTAAAGGGGGGTGAAATTTTCTTCACCCCTGGGGTGCAGATTTTTTCAGGGGTGAAATTTTCTTCACCCCCCTGCGCATCGTCCGGAATCGCTGCCAGAGACCGCCCGATGTAGATCCGCCGACCGGTCCGCACCGTGCCGCTTTTATCCGGAGGAAGGGGGCCGTTATCCGTGTGGATGTGCCCCCGCTCTTGCAGCTCCGCCAGCATGGCCTGTACCGTCCGCTCAGACAGCACCCGCACGGAGCCGTCCTCGTCCACGGCAGTCATGTCCTCGATCAGCGTTGCGTTGGTTGCGTAGCAGAATCCCACCCGGTTGGCCCGCCGCGCGATCCGTGCGTATAGGATCAGCGACCGGGGCCGAAGCCCCGGATCGTCCAAAACCGGGCCGGGGATCCATGCCCCATAGCCGCAGTCATACCTTGCCATATTGCCCCCTTATCTTTCCAACCAGCATCGCAGAAGTTCTTCAAACAGACGTTCATTCTTTTCATATGCAAAGATTGCTTGATTACTCTTAGCGGTTCTGGGAGATCCCCAGAAGCATTCCGGATTCTGCGTTGATTCAGAAATTGTTTGAACAAGCTCATCTGCCAAAACAGAGCATAATTTCCCAGCGAAATAGTCATCTTTTAAAGCTTCAAACAACTGCTGTTTTGCAGTCCTATACTGATGCATTTTGATTCCGCGCTGAGAATCTCCTCTGCTACACGGCTGTTGGCCAGCATCTATAAAATTCTTGTAAAGCCTTTCAATATCCATTTCTTTCACCTACCAATTAATTGTTTTATTAACTGCGTCCTGCTGCTGCTCTTTTGTCATCCGAGTATAAATTGCTGTCGTTGAAACGCTGGAATGGCCAAGAACATCTGCCAGAAGAGATATGTTGTTGTTCCGCCGCAGGAATTGGACTGCAAACATGTGCCGAAAAGAGTGTGGATGCATGACTTTTTTATCAATCCCATACCGCGCAGCAAACGTCATAAGCATTTGAGAAACGCCTCTGGTCGTGATTTGCCCTCCGTCTCGTCCAACAGCAAGAAAATCGTCCGGCCCAAAACCCGAATAATACCCATCAGCTTCATCCAGAAATGATTTCGGAATGTAAATCCTTCTAATTTTACCTTTCGTCCACATTTCCGCGTACCCTCTTGAAAAATCTGTTTTTTTTAGCCGCACATACTCACTAACACGGCAGCCAGTCGAAGCCAGTAACTTGATATTGTAATACCAGCGCATATTTCCATCATTTTTCAATCCATCCAGCAGCTTTTTGTAGTCTTGTTCGGATATAACATTACTAACAGCTGTAGCCTGATGGACGCGCATCGTCTTGACTTTGCTTCCATCATCGTGAACCATCCCGCAGAACGAATTAAATGCATTGAGCTTAATGTTGATGGATTTCGCCTTCAATCCTTTTTCCTGTAGTTCCCGTTTCCAATCGAGGCCGTTTTTCTTTGATATTTTTCCGAATGATGAAAAGTACTGTTCCATCGCAGTTATGTATGCCCTTACGGTATTGTCAGACAGCTCTTTATCCTCGAGGTACTCACGGAAAGACTCTATTTGATTTTTGCACGCCTCACCGCTTCGTCTTTTGCCCACGGGTGTTCATCCCCTCCTCTGTGAAATCTTGCCTGAATCTCGTCGTAGTGCTTTTGACAAACCTTTTTCCCTTCTAAAGCCGGAGAATCACAAAACCAACATAGCCCATTTTTAATACGTTCTCTACGAGGGTCTCCGCGCAATGCGCGTTGTTGCTTTTCTTTTTCATGCCTTCTCTGATGTTTCATATAGCACTCAAGACATAGCTGACCTTTTACTGCCGCTTTGCCACAGATTGGGCATAATCCAGCGGATATACGGGCATCCCGCTTTTCTTTTCTTCTCTGGTAATAATTGCGTTCCCTTTCGAGGCTCCTGTATTTTATGTTATTTAGCGTCGCTTTTTCTAAACATTCTGGGCACTTCTGTCTCCCGTTAAATGCATCACGCTGTCCGCAGGAAACGCATATTTTATGCTCTATATACCATTGGCGAAGAGGAACGCTATTTCCCATGCAACCACCTCAAATCCTACAAATTAAAAGAAAATCTGCATTGCCCCTCACAATCCGACAATACCACTATCTTCAGTTAATTCCGAAAACCCTCCATCAGATCCACGATCCGCAGTGGGATTGCCGCCACCGTCGCCACGCCGACGACCATGAAAAACATCGCCCAACCGGTCACAGGGATACGCCCCCTTCCCGGCGAAAATTAGGGCTTGCGTGCAGCGTGGACCTTGTGCTATAATTGATACATCCAGTGGTTGATCCAATACCACACACTTTTTCCCCTGAACGCTCTGAGGTGCCAGCCTCGGGGCGTTCTCTTTTTGCGCCTGAGTAGATCACCTGGTAGATGGCCGCCATGGTCTCCCGCAGCTCCACCACGATGGAATCGAACTCCGGCCGCTCAGCCTCGTCAATCACGCCGTCCTCCGCGATCCGGAGCAGGGCATCCAACCGGCCAGTCGCGTCTTGCAGACGGTTCCGCAGGGCGATGCTCGCCATTGGAAGCGGCCTTGGCGTCACCTCCGGCATCACGCCCAGCGTGTCCGTGGCCTGCGCGTGCTCCAATGCCAACCATGGGCAGCTGTACGCCTCCACCATCTTGGCCACCGTCTCATCCTTGGGCACCGTCTTGCCGCCCTCGTACTGTTTCAGACTTTCCGGCGACAGTCCAAGCAGCTCCGCTGCACGTTCTTGGCTCATTCCGGTACTCAGCCTTGCCCTCTGGTACAAATTCGGGTACTTCCGCTCCATTGTCTTTTCCTCCTTCCTGCGCTACCATGTAACCATCCACCGTGCCAATGGTACAATGGGGATGATGTAGCGCTTCCCAACTTTCTTGGCCGGGAAGCCGGCATTGTGGACCAGTGCGTCCCAGTCCAGACCCAGCAGTTTGCAGGCCTGATCCTTGGTCAGAACCTCCTGCTCCGGGAATTTTGCCTGCAAGGATTGCAGCTGATCCCGAAAGCTCTCACGCTCTCGTGCCATGTCCGCTCCTCCCTTCTCACGCGCTCTCCGTCCGCTGGACGATCTCCTCGATGGGGACACCGAAGATCAGCGTCATGCGAAAAACTCTCTCCAGCTCCGGGGTCCGCTGGCCCAGCTCCCACTTGCTCACCGTGGGGACGGTGACGCCCAGCTGGTCAGCCAGCGCCTTCTGGGTCATGCCGGCCGCCGTCCGCAGCTCCTTGACTCTGTTAACGATCATGATTGCTCCTTTCCCGCCTTGACGGCGTTGCCCCGGTGTGGTATATTGTCCTCGGGGCTATGTCCTCTATGGATATAAATTATCACTCAATTTAGCGTTTGTAAAGTAGTTTTCGCTATTTTTAATGATTTTGGAGGTTCGTACAAAAATGAACCATATAGGCTTGTACAAATCCCCAAATATAGCGGATTGCGTTAAAGCCATGGCTAAGACGCAAGGTGTGACAATCAAAACCATGCTGACAGACTTAGAACTGGGTTCTAATACGATGTCCAATATGCGGCATGATCGGATGATTGCCGCAGACAGTCTCGCCAAGATCGCTGATTATCTGGACTGCTCCGTGGACTACCTCTTGGGCCGCACAGACGACCCGCAGAGCCACCGAAAGGAGCACGGATGAACGGGCCAAAGATCCACCGTGAAATATTGGAGAGCAGCAAAGAAATTTGTCGGCGCCAGAAAAAAGAAACCAAGAAAAAAGCGCTTAAAAGCTGGCTGGCCGCAAATATCATTGCAATTTTGGCGCTGATCGTCAGCGTCGTCTCCGTCCTCATTTCAGCATTGCGAGAATAGCGGATGTAATGGCAAGCAGCATTGCCAGCAGGCTGATCCAATTTTTCCGAAGAAAGTTCATGCGGCGCCTCCTCTCTTGATGTTTTGGCACCTTGCCAACTTCGTAGTGGGCTTTCTTTCCGGCGTCCTTGCTACAGTAGCTGCAGCCTTGATAAGACAAGCAGTGCTGCGATAATTCCGCAGATATAGCCAAGGACGTAAGTCCCTTTCATTCCTTGTGCCTCCTCTCTTGATGTTCTGGCCCCGGTGTGTTATATTGTCCTCGGGGCTATGTCCTCTATGGCTATAATATACTCGGTACTTTCGGTACTGTCAACACTTTTGGGACTATTTCGTTACTTTCGGTACTTTACACAAAGTGCAGGGCGGTGTTTTTGTGTTTTATGATAATTTCATAAGGGCATGTAATTCTGTTGGGAAAACACCGTCTGCTGTTTTGCTTGAACTCGGAATAGGCAAATCAGCTAATACTCGGTGGAAAAACGGCCACGCCCCAACTGATGCCATTTTGCAAAAATTGGCTGATTATTTCAAAATAACAAAAGAGGAACTCTTAGGCAAAGAGAAACGCCCGTCCCCCGAAGGGGACGAGCGTCCAGAATGCTGGGACCTGCTTACCCGCGAGGAGCGGGAGAAGGCGCGGGAGTATATCGAGATGCTAATAGCTGCGCGAGGTAAGCGTTGACTTGCTCACGCTCCTCCGGCGTCAACTGGCGATAGAGCGCCAGGGTCATGTGGTCGCGGTCCGAATCGGACACCGTGCGGGTGATCTGGTTGCTCATGGTGATGCCTCCCAAACATATATTCAAGGCCCAAGCCTCGGGCCTAATTTTAACAGATTGGATGTGGAGCGAATGAAAAGGGGATTTTTAGCCGGAGTTCTGGCGACGCTGCTGGTCATGTGCCTGGTCAGCACGGCAGGCGCCACCAGCGGCAAGGTACAGCAGGAAATTGAGTATCGTGATATCAAGGTATCTCTGGACGGTCAGGTGCTGGATCTGCGGGACGCCAAGGGCAACACCGTTGAGCCCTTCATGTTCGCCGGAACGAACTATATCCCCGCCCGCGCTCTGGCGGAGTCTCTGGGCCTTCAGGTGGCGTGGGACGGCTCCACCGCTACCGTGGTGCTGACGCACCCGGAAGCCTCCAAGCCTACCTACATCACCCGCACCGGCAGCAAATACCACAACGATCCCCATTGCAACGGTGGCACCTACTGGGAAGTGCCTTACAGCACCGCCACCGGCATGGGCCTGACGCCCTGCGACAAGTGCGTCCACTGACTTATGGGCTGGAGATATCGCAAAAGCGTTAAAGCAGGCCCGTTCCGCCTGAACTTTAGCAAATCCGGCATAGGGTACAGCGTCGGAAGCAAACGCTACCGCGTCACCAAAACCGCCAAGGGCACCGTCCGGGAGACCGTCACGCTGCCCGGTGGCCTGTCCCATGTGACGGAGCACAAAATCGGCAGCGGCGCAAAAAACAGCGCTCCCCAGCGCCGCCCCCGGTTCCGGGCAAAGATCGTCTGGGGCGTGCTGTTTCTCATAAGCGGCGCGGCCTATGGCGTCAAAGATCCGGAAACGGCATGGTTGACGTGCCTCGTGGGAGCCGTCCTGATCGGATGGGGCGTGTGCATCCGCAGAAAACTCAAAAATTCGGAACGTCCTGTTGCTGAGACGTCAGAAGAAGATAAATAAGTAAGTGCCCCGTCGCCTCTGCAACAAGCGGCGGGGCACTTTGCGTTTCCGGCAGAGGGGGCGTCTGCCTGTCCGCAAGGAAACCGTACCAGAAATGGGTTTGGCAGCGCAATGCCCAAATTGGGGAAATGTGCAGTATACTGCCGGACCGGATTTGAGACTTTACCTGCCCATATTGGGAAATTTAACACAGGAGGGCGATTTTTTGACGATACAAGATCTATGCAGAGATAAAAAAGCCGCGTTGCACATGACGGCGCAAGACATCGCGGATCAATCGGGCGTGCCGCTGTCCACCGTCAATAACTTTTTTGCAAATGCGTCAAAAGCGCCATCCATCAATACCGCGGGGCCGATCTGCGCTGTCCTGGGGATTTCCATTGATGAGTTTTTTGGCATAGGGAATCACTATACGGCCACGGAAGAAACCTTGCAGGCTGAGAAAGTCGGCCTTGAGAAGCGTCTATCCAACAAACGTGAGATCATTACGATGATAAAGCAGGGCGTCAAGACCCGGAACCGCATCATTGCCGCCCTGATCGTGCTCCTGTTCCTGGCCATCCTGTACGGCCTGTATCTGGATTTCAGCTGCGTCCAGGTCGGCTTCTGGCGGGGGTAACTCATGGCAAGATACCCGAAATACTACGTCCGGCCTGACGGCCTCCATGAGACCATCCTCCGGATCAACGGCAAGCGCAAAGCCTTCCGGGGAAAAACCGATAAAGAAGTCTGGGAAAAGGTCAAGGCATTTGACCGGGAGGCGGACCGCATCGAAACGGAAAAGGCCGCCGTATTTGAGAAAATCGCGGACGCATGGTGGTCGGAGATCGAACCGACCTTAGAGCACAATACCCAAAAAAGCTACCGTCCGGCGCTGGCCAGGGCCAAGAAGGAATTTGCCGGACGGCCCCCCGGCGAGATCACCGCGAAGGAGATCGACCAGTATATCAAGGACTTCTCCGCAACCCGCGCCCGGAAAACCGTGGTGACCCAGTTGCAGATCATCCGGCAGATCTTCCGCAAGGCCGAAGTGGACGGCATTGTGAGCTACAACCCGGCCAGCGCCGTAAAGCCGCCCCGGAACCTGACGCAGACCCACCGGGACGCGCCCCCTCCGGAGCAGATCGAACTCATAAAAAAAAGCGCAGGCCTCCCCTTCGGCCTGTTTGCCTTCCTCGTCTATTACACCGGCTGCCGCCGGGGCGAAGCGCTGGCCCTCACCGGCGCCGACATCGACCGGAAGAAAAATCTTGTACACATCAAAAAATCCGTGTATCATGTAGGCAACTCGCCCCATATCAAACAGCCGAAGTCTGACGCCGGATGCCGGGACGTTCCGCTGCTTCCGGCGCTGGCCAAGCTGCTCCCCAAAAAGCTGGGAAAAGGCTACCTGTTCGCGGAGCCGGACGGCGGCCTCCTGACAAACGACCATTTTACCGCGCTGTATGATGCGTACCGGGACGCCAGCGGTGTCACCGTCACGCCGCACCAGATCCGACACGGCTACGCCACCGCCCTGCTGGAAAGCGGAGTGGACCCCAAAACGGCGCAGGTGCTCCTTGGGCACGCCCAGCTGTCCACCACCATGGACATCTACACCCACGTCCGGGACGGCCAGCTGAAGGCCGCTGCGGAAAAGATGGAAAAGGGCTTCTAAACACATATTTTCCGGCTGAACACACTTCTGAACACAGAAACCCGCAGATCGTTGAAAACAGCCGGAAAGAATAGGGTTCAAATCCCTCCTTCCGCGCCAAATGAAAAACCGCTGGAATTGCTTGCAACGCTTGCAATTCCAGCGGTTTTTCGCCGTTTTTAGCTGACAGTTAAAACCAGATAGAACCGGTTATGATGGGATGTGTGAACACAGTTCCGAACACAGTCGGCCCTACTTTCCCGCTTGGACGATACCGAAATAGTAGGCAGCCAGCTTGTCCCGAAAACCAGGACCGTCTTTGTCAAACAAAAATGCTTGCGCCATCTCGCCAAAAAAGCCAACGGTCTTGATCCCATAGTGCAGCGCTACCTCGCTGTAGTCGGCGTACATCATATTTACGGTGATCCACCAGCACCACGGGGGTACCTGATCCGCAGAGATCCCCATGCTGTCCGCCAAAGCGCTGGTCTGCTCAATAGGCCAATGTGGGCCAGTTGTGCCATCAGCGTTTTCCAAGCCAGCCGCCCATTTTTCCGCTTCCGTTTTGGTAAAATCCATTTTCCAGCGGAGTAGCACGTCTCGTCTGGTCAAAGATTTTTCCGCCGAAGCGGTAATGTTAAGCTGAGATCGGATGGCGTAAAGGATCGACAACCGTTCATAGTTTTTCCAACTGGACGGCTCCGCCTCCAACCGTTTGATCCACAAGGACAACTCCTGCTCATCGATCATGGGGCCGCACCCCCTTATCCCTCCACGGCGTCCATGCAGCGCTGGATCGCGCTACGAATGGTATCATCATCAGCATCGTCCAGCATATCCCGGAGCTGACGGCGCATAGATTCCCGGCCGTCGTCGCGGCTGTAATGGCCACGGACATAATGTCTCCGGGCATAGGAGCTGCCACGGCTATAACCGCGCAGATCATCGTCCAGATACCGCCCGGAATAGCCGCGCTCGTCCATCGCCTCGATCTTGTCGATGTTTTTGATGGTATCGGTCAGCTTGTGGGCAATGTCCAGATCCCCGGCACCCAGCTCGCCCTTGCGGATCAGCTCGTCAAGTTCCTTGCAGAGCATATCCCGCAGTTCATACATAGATTTCATTCCCATTGTGTTCTCCTTTCTCAGCAAACTCTGGTAATGATAAGGTTCGCGTTTCTCACGTCAATGTCCTCGCCACTAACGTTGCGGATGGACAGCGACGCGCAGCAGCCCTTTGTAACGTCAACGTACTCGGATGCCGCCACGTTAAAAAATGCCCCCGCCGCTGTGGGCGTCACCGTCGCAACGGAGGACGGCAGAGGCTCACCGTCAACCGCAATGGCAACGGAGATGGGGCCGGGGGTTCCGCCGGTGCTTACGGCGATGTTGCCGATAAAGTCCACCTTGTAGCGGATGCGGCACTGGGAACAGTTCCCCCGAAGATTAAACAGGCCAGAGCCTACCCGGTGAGTGACAAGGCCCTTTGTGCAGGGGATCGGTGCCTCGGTAAAAAGCACGTTCTGATTTGCCGCCACAGTCTGCGTGGCAATCGCAGTGTATTCAGGCATAGAAAACTCCTTTCATAAAATCAGCGGCAGGGCTATTGCCCCGCCGCTTTGGTTTAGCATCGACACGGGGCCGATCATTTTGCCATTATCGGCAAAAAGCTACGCTATGCAGTTGTCAGCAGCCGCAACCGGCAAACTGGTTGCAGCAATAGGGGTTCTGCACCGTGTAGGCCGGAATGGGAGAGGGCCGGAGCTGAGACACCAGATAGCTGTTCTGTGCCGCCTGAGATGCGGCCAGCTTCAAGCCCTGATTCTCGCTCTGGAGATCCTGCAGCTTGCTCTGGGTCAGGAAATCGAGGATCGCGCGGCTGTTGCTGTTGGCATTGTCGATAATGTCCCGGGTGGCGTTCTGCACCGTGTTCCGGGTGTCGCAAGCCTGCGCCGCCATATCATAGCGCACGCCCTCGATGCTGCGCTGGGTGTTGCAGCAGCACTCGGCGGCCTGCATCTGCATGGCAGTCAGCTGCTGCATGAGTGCCGCCTGCTGGTTGGCGCGGGAAAGCTCGGCCTGTCCGAAGCCGTTTGCCATTGCCATGTTGGTGTTGTTGATGAGCTGCGCCTGCTGGTAAAAACCGTTGCACAGGCCGTCGTTTACACTGTCGATCTTGCGCTCAACATTGGCAAAGTCAGAGGTCAGCACATAGCCGTCGACCACGCCGCCGCCATTGCCGCCGTTGTTGCCCCAGCCGTTGCCGCCCCAGCCGCAAAAAACAAACAAAAACAGGATAATGATCCACCATGCACCGTCACCGCCCCAGCCAAAGCCGCCGCTGCCGCCGGAATTTGCGGGAGCCACAGGCATCGTCAGCATGGGAGCGCCGTCAGAGGAAAGAGACATAGAAAAACTCCTTTCGATTTTTTATTCATCAAATCGTGGCCACGATGTTGATTACTTTATAAGCCCTTGAAACTGTTTCGCCATTTCCTGCAGCTGGTTCAACTGGCTCTGAGACATTTTGCCGGATTGCAGAAGTTTCTCCACTTCCGCCTTCGGGTCCCCCTGAAACGAGGAGCGGAATTGATTAAACTGCTGCATCATCTGCTGAAACCGGCCTACCGGCGTGTTCCCGCCGCCAAGCGCGTTGAAAAATGGGTTAGCCATCCGCGTCCGCCTCCTTCGCCTTCTTTTTGCCCTTCATGCCGTCCACGACCGCCGCCAGCGCGTCAAATTCTTCTCGGGTGACAAACTTCACCGGGTCTGTCGTGGGCGCTGTATGGGGCGTTTCTGCGCGTTCTACGAGGTCGTAGATCGTAAGTGAGGGTTTACCGCTGGCATCTGCCTTTTTGAGGTACACCGTAGGCGCGGAGCTATCCCACAACGCCACAGCGGCGTTGGGCGCGATCATCCAGTTTCGGGCCTCCTGTTCCCCACTGACCCACTGCACGCCGCTCTGCGCCACCGGGTTTTGCGGGGCCTGCGGCATCTGGGGTGTCATGGGCTGCATCTGCTGCTGGCGCATCTGCATGAGGTTATCCGGCATAGGCGGTGCGTAATAGGGATTTTGCCATCCGTAAGGTGTGTAAGCCATTTTAGTCATCCTCCTTGACCCAGTAATACAAGATATTCTCGTTGCTGCTGTCCCAACTGTCCCAGATCATGCCGTCGCAAACGCAGACCACATGGCCGGATAGCGCCAGAATATAGGTGCCTTTGGGGTGATCCTCCGCAAATTGACCCACCGTGTAGCAGTCCGGGCAGGTGTCCGGCACGATGTACCGCCGATATCCGATGCTGCGGAGATACCGCCCCCAACAAGCGTTTGCCGACGGCATATCACCATCCAGATACCCTTGGATGCACAGCCGCAAATAAATTTCGCCCCAATCCTTGCCGGTAGCCTTTACGATTGCCCGCACGGTGCAATCCCCCACATTTTTCCCGCAGGGGTTGGGGTTGAAATGGTTATACATATTCCCTCCGGTCATCGTATAAAAGCTCAATCATGCGCACACAGCGTTCCAGCTCCGCCGGATCGGTCTGCGCAACAATATCTCGCGCCAACTCCGCCGGATACCCGCAGGCCAAAAGCCGCTCGTACATTGTGTGCGCCTCCTTTACACCTATATAGTACAAAAAATCCGGACAGCCAAACTGCCCGGAAACTGCCTGTATTCTGCCCTCAAACTGCCCGAAAAAAGCCGTGTCCGATTCGGACACGGCTTTTCTCATCCCTGCATATCATCCGCAATCTTGGCGTAGGCACGCCGCCGGATTTTCGCGAGGCCGTCCACGCTGACGTGGAGCAGCGCCGCCGCCTGTAGGCAACTTTGCCCGTTGACGTCCACCGCCAGCACCGCCGTCTCCTCGTCAGGCGGAAGCCCTACCAGCCGGACGGCCTGCGCCGCCCGGGCCGGGGCCATGGATGACAACAGCGCCCGGATCTCTCGGTTTGTTTTTTCCATGGGTTCCCCAGACTTGCAGAGCGCGTTCCCGCGTGGGTGTTGCCATCTTCTGGCCCTCCTCTCAATAGTTTAGCCCGTCCAGTCGGAGCGTTTCTCCCGGACGTCAATGTGGGTAAAGCCCTTCTTGGCGTAGACGCCCACGCCACCCCAATCGGGCATCAGTGTCCGGGCGAACGCCGCCACCGTCTCCGGCTTCTGGCCGCTGACGGAAATATCCGCCGCCATGCCATAGCAGTGCTGGCTGTGGGCCGCGCCGTTCACTTTCGCGTTGTGCTGCGGCGTGCGGTAGGCGCTGTGAATGACCACCGGAGCGCCGAAGTGGGCGCGGATGGTTTCCAGCACCATTACCAGCCGGGGCGCGACCAAAACCGCGTCGCTGCCGTCTCCACACGCAAACTCCCGCACCTTAAAATGCGCAGAAAGCTGCTTGCCCCCGGAGGCGGCTTTGCTGTAAGCGTGGATCTCAACCATGGTTATCCCCCCAGATCTGATACAGCGCCCGGACCATGTCGGCGCGGGTCACGGTCTCCCCGGCGTTGGCGTCCGTTAGCAGGCCGTGAGCCTTGCCCCATACGAGGGATTGATCTTCCGTCTTGGCAGACCGTTCCCAGAACAGCAGCATGGTAGGCACCTTTCGGGTGCTGACCACCTTCCCGCTGGGGAAAATGCCCTGCGTGGAGCCGCCGCCGTCCAGCATCAGGGCGTCCACCACGCCCAGCCCCAGCAGCTTGTTCTGAAGCTGCTCACGGGTCAGGCTGGCCTTGTCGCACCACAGGCATACCTTGCCGTTGGGCATCCAGCCCACCGCCGTCCGGGCAGCGGGACGGGCCACGTCGGCGGTCAGGCCCCGGTAGAGCTTGGACCCGGCCTTGAGGATGGGCACGCCGGACAAAAACGATCCGCCCCGGTCCGTCAGCATCTGCGGCTTGCCGTCACTGCCGATGGACACGCCCCAGTCCTGGTATTTGTCCCGGCTGATGACCTTGCCGTCGATCACGCACCAGCCAACTGGAATGAAGCGCCCGTTGAACAGATAGCCGTTGATAATGTGGGTGCAGCCGGTCTTGGCCTTGATCTGCGCCGGGGTCAGCTTGCCGGTGTTGTGGTAGATCTGCGCTCTCGCGCAGTCGAACGTATCAACCATTGACTCTCACAGCCTTTTCAGGATGACCGCCCTCGTCCCACGTAATATCGTAGGTGCCCTCCGGGGTCTCCGCCCGCACGGTCTGACCGGCCTTCGCGACATCGTACCGCATATAGTCATGCAGGTGCTTCACGTCCTCCGGCTGGGTTTCTGCGGGGATGAAGCCCTCTTTCATCTCCTGCTCCGTCCAGTTGGCCACGCCGCCGTCGGAATTCAGGTGGAAGTTGGCACCGGCCTCCTTCAGCTCTGCGTTGATGGTCTCCACGGCCTTGCCGTTCTTCTTGCCCTCGCTGATGATGTTCTCGTAGATCTTTTCCATGGTATGTACCCCTTTCAAATTTTCGGTTGAGTGTTCAACCGGTTTCAACCGTTTTTGTCCTCGGCTACCCGCTGGGTGCCGAAGTAGAATGCGATGACCGTGGTGAAGATGGTCAAAAACTCCGTCCCGGTAATATCCCCACGCAGTGCCAGCACCGCGAACACCACCGTCAGCGTGATGGTCACCAGGCTTTTTACCGCCAGCAGATTGCCCAGCCGTTTCTTGATGTTTTCCATAGCGTTCTCCTTTCAGCGTTCACTGATATGCTCCAGATCCTGGATCCGGTGATTGATTACCTTGATCTGTTCCTCGATCACCGGCACCCGCTGGGCGAAGCTGTTGTGCTCCCGCACCTCGCGGGTCAGCTCGTCTAATTTGGTGTCGGTGATCGCCTGCTGTTTGCCGTTGGCGATGAGCACGCCCATCAGCGTCAGCCCCCCTGTGATGAGGGCGCAGATTATCGTCTCCGTCATAACACACTCCTTAAAAAGTTGCAGTTTTAAGGCGTCTACATGCTTTCCGATCAAAAAAAGCCGCCTTGTCATCCTTGACAAAGCGGCGTGGGCATGTATATAATAGGGCCAGTAAGGACGGCTCACTTTGGTCGGTGCAGGTCGTTCCCCAACAGATTTAGAATCCGTAGAAAAGCCGCTGCCGATTTAGGTGGCGGTTATTTCTTTAGGTCAACGCCTAATTTGATAGCCGCAATCACAAGCATAAGTAACGCAATGGTTTCTGCTGTGCTCATGCGGTCACCCCCTTTACGGGGAAACAACCGTACCGCTCTTACTGGCGAACCCCATCATACACGATTCGCCTTGCTTTGTCAATTTTCTGCGCCGCCCACTGGGCGGCTCTTTTGTTACTCCACCTTCGCCGTGCCCCCAAACTCCGCAGGCACCAGCTCCGGCAGACCGCACTCGTTGATTAGGATTTCCGCCACCTGCTGCTTCAGCTTCGCGGGGACCTTCTCAAACTCGGTCTTCCCCAGAATCACTCTTTGCGCAAACAACATAGCCATCATGTCTCTTGCTCCTTTCGATAGTAAAAAATATAGGGTCAGGGCGGCCTCCGCCCAGAACTCACGCATAGACGATCGCCGCCATCTCGGCGATGCACTCCTCGTAAAACTCCGCCTGATCCGCCTGAGCGCTCACCTGCTCCCGCAGCAGCTTGTTTTCGTTTTCCAGCTTCGCCACCCGCTCGTCCGTGGTGGGAGGCTCCGGCTTCGGGTCTGGTGCCGCACCGGCAGTCATGTTGACCACTACGCCGTCCTCTGCCTTAATCTCAACAAAAGGAAACGTCTTCGGGATCTCCATCCACTCCGGGACTGCCGCCCAGCCATTCGGAACGGGCAATAGCCCACTGGTGGTTTGATTGCGGTGAGCTCCGTTTTTCAACGGTGCAAGTTCAATGATAATCATTTTGTTTCTCCTTTATCCGATAGCAACGTAGTAATAAGTGGTTCCAGATTCATTGCACTGGTTTGTTGCCGACCTCGAACTATGCCAGTATAGTGTCTTGTCCTGTAACGTAAATAGTTTATCAGAGGTATACCCCGGCTGGCCAATGTATATAAAAGTAGCTTGGCTCCCTAACCCTGTAAGTGTTTCCTTCATCACAATGACGATTTTAGGTACAAAATTAAATGTCAAACTGTTTTGATTATCCGAAGTGTATACGCCAGAGCCTACGTAGGTTCCAGTCTGTATTTGCAACTTGTCGCCTATCTTTCCCAGCGCATCATACTGAATGCCACCTACAACGCCGCTAGGATACGCATCAGCATTCGGAGAATTGAGATACTGTGCAGGGCCTAAAGTGAACTCCGAGTATTGTGCATATCCTTCAAAAATAGCATCGTAGGGTGGGTCGCGTTTAGTAACTCGATAGAAGGTATTTACGGGCCACGAATCCTCGACATATGGATAAAGCATGTATTTTCCAATAACCTTGTCCCATTCAACGGATCCATTGGACTGATTTACAATTTTGTGCTCTCCAACCCCCACAATTTTTTTGTTAGTCAAATCTAGCTGCACTGAGTCGTAATAATAAAACGTATCATCTTCTGGCATTCTCCCTAACGAGCTAGGTTCAGTGGCCTCTTTGAGTACGCCGGAAATTGATTGCTTTCGCCATAAATAATCATCGCCCAGATGTGTGTGCAATCGAGAAAGTATTTGCAAAACATCATCCGGAAATGAATCGGCCCCGAGTCCAAAAGATTCCGCTGTTTTGTCTTTGAGCAAACTCGCCTTGTTCAAATGCGTGCCTTCCTGCGTCGGCTGGTCAGCGCGGACCAGGTCGAAGGTGTTTTCCTGCCCGGGCACCGGCGTCAGCTTTACCCGGCCCGGATACAAAGATACTCTGTCTTGCATACCATTCTCCTTTCACACTTCTCCGGCGTACAGCTCGCCGGAGAAGTACCACGATTTTATGAGTTTGTTGATCAGCGCATCAAGGTCAAGCAAGATCTGCTCGATGTTGTTGGCCCGGATGTAGTCCAGCTGCCGGATCGTCTCCGGCGTTTCCGGCGTGGACTGCATCACTGCGATCTGCCGCCGCAGGGTGGCAATGTTCTGCCGGTACGTCTCCATCTGGCTGGCCGTTGGTGTGTCCGATTCGGACCAGTCCTTTTTCACGCTTACCGGGCAATCATAGCCAAGCGCCTGGAACCGTCCCGCTACATACTCAACCGCCGCACCTACCCGGTTGAGGTCCGTGGCGTTGTAAAACCCCTTCGCAGTCTTGTTCGCCACATCCATCGCCGTCCGGTCTGTAACGAGAGTCAGTAGCCCGTAGTAGAGCGTCAGGTCAAAGTTGGTGCTTGTCCCCGCCGCATTGGCGGCGGTGAGGGCAACGTGATAGGTATCATCCACTGCCCGGTCCACCGTAGCCGTCCACGCCCCCTCGATCAGCGTCCATGTGTAGGCCGTCCCGTTGACGGTGCCCGTCACATAAATGATCTCAGAGGGCAGCGTGACGCTTAAAACCTGCGTGCTCATACGATCTCTACCGCGATCACCATCGACTTGCCCGCGTCAACTGGGTTGGGCGTGATGGTGGCCGACTTGATGACCGGCACGGAGGTGTCCAGCGTCACCGTCCGGGAGACCGTGGTCTTCTGGCCCGCCGCGTCCTTGGCCGTCACCACAATGGTGTTGCTGCCCTCCCGCAGCGTCACCGACTTGGTAAAACTGCCGTTGGAGGCCACCGTCACCGCGCCCTGATCCACGCCGTTGAGGGTGATGCTGATGGTCACGGGGCTGCTGGTGGCATCGTTGGTGGTTCCCGCCACTGTCTGGGCCGGGGATGCCGTGATGAGGCCCGCCACGGGTGCCGTGATGTTAAGGGTGGGCGGTACGGTGTCCACCTTGAAGGTGGTGGTCTTCTGCGCCGCCGCGTTGCCGTCATGGTCACGGCAGTCCACCGTGACGGTGTGACTGCCGTCCTTGAGGGCCGTGGCCGGTGTGTACGTCACCTGGTAGCCGTTGGCGATGGCCGTGGAGGTAATGGCGGAGGACGCCACCGCCACGCCGTCCTGCTTGACCACCAGCGTGGACAGATCCACGCCGGAGCCGTCCGCCTCGTCCACAACGGTAAAGACCACTGGCTGCTTGCTGTTGCTGACGTATGCGCCGGTAGACGGCGAAATAATGGTGATGACGGGAGCCACCCGCTCTTTCACCACCAGTTTCAGCCCCGCCATAGTGGAGGCGTCCGCCGTGCCGACCGTCCCGGCCTCGTTGGTGGCCTTGACCTGTACGTTGTAGTAGCCGTCGGGCTGGTTGAAGGACGTTTTTCCCGGCGCTGTGATGGTAGCCTCGTACTTGCCCGTCCCGCTGTTGAGGGTCAGGGTGTACGATTGGCCGTTGATAATTGCCTGTACTGTTTTGATCGCCATGTTAAACCTCCCCGGCGTAGATCTCGCCGGAATACCAGATCTCCGGCTCTAAAACAATGGTTTCCTCTGTGACCGTTACTGTCAGCTTTGTTTTTGCGTTGATGTCCACAGGATTTGGCGTAAAGTTCACTGATGTGATTTTAGGAAGGAGCATTGTGTAATCACTCATGCTTCCTCCTTATCCCAATAGACCACCGCGCAGCCGGAAGCGCCCATCGCGCCATCCGCACCAACGCCAGGATAACTGTAGATTTTCCAATAGCTGTGAGAAAAACCACCTTCATCTTCCCACGTTATTTTTTGCCGCCGCCCCTGCGTGCCGCCGATGCCCTTCGCCCCGCCGTCTCCGGTTCCCGCTCTGGGCTTTGCCACGCCCGTCCGGGCGAAGCTGTCGCCGCTGGCCACGTCTGTGTAGCCGTTATCGTAGCGCTTGCCGTTGGCGGAGGAGTACGCGCCGAAGGTGGTGTCCTCGCCGAAGGCCACTGGAAACTCTTGCCCATCGTTAATGTTGATGGTTGCGGCCCATACCAGACCGCCCAGACCGTCCACGCCGTCCGCACCGGCAGCGTCCCATGTGCCATCCTGTCCGCGGGTGCCGTCGCCGCCCTTGCTCACGAGGATGACCCGCAGAGACTTTTTCCCCGCCGGGGCCTTCCATGTGCCGGGTGTGGTGATGATCTCCCGCCCTTGATACAGAAAGCTGCCGTCTGCCTGTAGCAGCTGGCTCTGGCAGCCCTGCATGACGCCATTGGAAAACTGGAACGTCTGCATAGTCAGCCGCGCCGTGGTGGCCTGACTTTCGTCCAGCCACACTGTCTCCACGTCCCCAATCTCGGAGGACGGATCGCCCCGGCCCGTCAGATCCAGCACGTTACCGCCGTAGGTGGAGAGAATGAGCCGCGCCGCCGCCAGCGCCTGCGCCTCAGTTTTAATGAACGGATTGTCGATGCTCACCGTCTCACTGGACGATGTGGCATTGCCGGACACGATGTATTTCGTACCCGACCCATCGTTTAGGGTAAAGATCAGCGCCGCCACGTCCCCGTTGGCCTTCATAACCGGGTAGCCGTTGAGGTTGTCCAGTGTCACTTTGTTGCCCTCGCTCCAAAGCGGCTCAGCGGTTAGGTCTCCAGTGGAGGCGTCCGCCCGGGGCCATGTGCCCGTGGCCTGACACACCCAGCGGAGAATGTCCCCGCACTTCTTTCCCTGCACATTCTCTGCCGTCCGCACCGTCACCGGCAGGGCCGTGTAGTTGGGGTCCACGTGCCAGCGATCCTTGAAATTCACGCCCAGCTGCGCCGCCAGCGCCCCGATCCACCCGCCCAGCGTAGTGGGGAAGGTGGCAGGTGCCAGAAATTCCCGGTTTGCCAGCAGGCCGATAATGTCCACCAGATTCCACTGCATCGTCAGGCCGTTGTCGCCGGTTTTCCAGCCGCCGGAGTACTGGTAGAAGATCCCCAGCCGCTTGTACTCGTCCGTGCCGTCCGCCAGCCGGACGCCCAGCGAGACGTCAATCCCCTGCCGCTCCTCGATGGACTGAAACAGTCCGTTTTTCTTTCGTGGCTCAAACCGCCGGGAGAGGTTGTCGATCTTGAGGATGCACGTGCCATACGGCAGCGCCGTGGCTGCGATGTTGCCCTGCTGCTTCACGCTGAACTCCGCAATCATACCGCCGTCCCAGCCCTCGTACACGCCGGGGACGATCTCCACCACCCGCATCCGCCGACCGGGCCGGGACCATTTGGTCACCGTCACCCGGATGGCGTCCGGATTGTTGACCGTGAAGCCCTCCAGCGATACGGAGGATGCCGTGTTGCCGGTGTACGTCCGCGTGTGGTATGCCGTACCGCCCTGCTTGACCTCCACCGTAAAATCCTCCGGAAGCCCGTCATAGTCATTGCCCGGGAAATATACCGAGCACGCCTGCAAGACAGACACGCCGGAGAATTGCAGCTCCACCCACGGCGGCGTGGAAAACGTCCCGTCCGTGCTGGAAAGAACGTTGCCAATGTAGCCCATCTGGCCCACCGCCTGAGTGGGATCGTCCGGGAGAAGGTCCCACGTCCCGTCCAGCGCCCACCGATCACGCTCTAACGTAGCGTACTTGGCGGGATTTCCAAAAACCTTATTGTGGAGCTGCTCCGGCTTGCTCCACGGAATCTGCCCGGAGGCCTCCCCGGCGCCAAACACGATGTCCGGGGAAATGATGTCAATGACCGCCCGCAGCAGCACCCGCCGCGCGTCTCCTGTGATCGCCGCATGATACGCCTGCCCGCTTTTAATCATGCGGCGTCACCTCCCGCAGCGTAAAGCCTACATTGTGCCACAGCCCTACACCATTCCGAGAAAAAGCGTAGGTTGGCTGTGTCATGGATTCCACTAAAAACGTGCCGGTGGACATAGTGTCGGAATCGTCCGGCAGATACACCACCGGGAACGCCTTACCGGAGCGCAGCACCGCCGCCAGCTGCCGCCAGAGGGCGTTGCCCATGTAATCGTAACTCCATGTGATCATCTGCACATGGCCCCGGACCTCCTGTACCGTCCGGCCGGAGATCATCTGCACGTTAACAGACAATTCTCCGGGATAGCATTGATACTTGTCCCTGCTGGTTTCCGGCAGATAAATGCCGTTGATAATCAACTGTGTCATGCCGTTGCCACCTCCGGGTTGCTTCTGGCCGCGTCCCGCAGATCAGGCAGAAGCCAGCTGGCGATCTGCTGGCCGTTTTGCAGGATGAGGTTGATCGTATAGCTGCCGCCGGGGCTTCCGGCGCTCTGTGCCGCAAGTCCGTTCACCAGACCGGCAGCGGCATTATAGACGGTATCCACCGTCGGCGTGGGGATGGCGTCCTGGATCCCGGCGGTGACGCTCTGCATCTGCTTTTCAAAGCCCTGCCCCAGACCCAGCGCCATATTCTGGCCGATTCCGGCAAACACCCGGGAGGGCGAGTGGATCCCCAGCACGCCTTTGACGCCGTCCACGAGGCCGCCGACAAAGCCGGAGACCTTTTCTCCGATCCAGCTGGCCATAGCCTTGATGCCTTCCCACAGCCCCCGGACGATGTCCTTGCCGACCTCGATGATGTCCGGAAGGGAATCCAAAAAGGTACTGATGATGGTATCTACCAGCGCCAGCGTACCCCGGAGCAGTTCCGGCAGATTTTGCGCCAGCCCCTTTACCAGAGATACGATCAACTGAATGCCCAGCTTCAGCACCTCCGGCAGCTTTTCCGTAGCATAGGCCACAAACCTTGTGATCATGTCCGGCCCCTGTTCCCTTACGGTTTCTGCAATGTTCTTCACCACGGACTCAATGACCGGCAGCACGTTTTTCGCCACATTTCCGGCGCTCTGGATCAGTTCCTCGGTCAGAGCGCCGATATCGGCGTTCTGATCGCCCAGACCCGTGACAAAATTCTGATATGCCGCCTTCATGGAGTTGATAGAGCCCTCCACGGTGGTGGATGCCTCCAGTGCCGTAGTACCGGTGATCCCCATTTCCGTCTGGACCGTGTGGATGGCGTCCACAATATCCGCGTAGCTCTCAATGCTGTAATTGGTGTAGTTGCCCTGAGCGGCATTCAAGGCGTTGGCATCGTCGATCAGCCGCTGCATTTCCTCCTTCGTGCCGCCATATCCCAGTTTCAGGTTGTCCAGCATGGTATAGTTTTGCTTGGCGAAGCCCTGATAGGCGTTCTGGATAGACTGCATGTCCGTGCCCATCTTGTTGGCGTTGTCCGACATATCCGTGAGCGCCAGATCCGCCTTTTTAGCCGCGGCTTCCGTGTCATTGCCCATGGACTGGAGCAGGGACGCGGAGAAGCTGGTCACCGTTTCCATATAGGCGTTGGCGGAAAGGCCCGCCGTTTTGTAGGCGTTCTCCGCGTTTTTGATCACCGTGTCGGCAGAGCTGCCAAACAGTGTTTCCACGCCGCCCACCAGCTGCTCATACTCACCGTAGCCCTCAATAGCGCCGCTGATGAGAGACTTGATCCCGCTGGCTACTGCCTTGATGCCGGACACGATAGCGCTGCCCAGCAGATTTGCTTTCAGCACATCGCCAAAAACGCTGGTTTTCTGTCCAGCGCCGTCCATGGCGTCGCCTACGCCTTCCACGCCGGTCTCCAGCTCGTTGAGCTGCTTTTTCGTGCGGTTTACATCGGTGGTGGCGTTGTTCAGCGCCTGCTGCCACCGCTGTACCTCACTGCTGTTTTCAGAGTAGTTGGCCTTGGCGTAGTCCAGTGCCTTCTGCACCTCGCCCAGGCGCTGCTGCTGGACTTCCAACTGCCGGTTCAGCACGTCGGACTGCGCCGCCAGCTTTTTCTGGCTGTCGTTGTCAACGTCAAAAGCGGAGGTCACCGCCTTCATCTCCGTACCAAGAGTTTTAAGCTGCTGTCCCATGGTTCGGAGGGATTCTCTAAATTCCTTTTCGCCGTCAATGCCGATTTTCGGGCCAATATCGACCGCCATCGTCTCACCTCACATTTGGGATAATTTCGTCATCTGTCAAAGCGTGCTTGGGGGCAAAACCCTCCCGCTTGATCTGCTCAATGGCGATATAGTCCAGCAGCTCTCCAAACGGCACATCCAGCGCCTCGGTGTAGGTCAGGCCGACAGCCATTCCATACCACAAAAACCACTCCGGCGCTAAGGGGCCGCCGGAGTGGTTTCCGCGTTTTTTCCGGGGTCCGCCTCCACGTGAGTCTCTCTGCCGGAGACTACAGCCTCCGTGATTTTTGTACGGAGCTGGCCAAAATCGTTCAGATCCATCACGTCCAGCAGTTCATCCGCTGTTAACGGAGGCGCGGTTTCCAGTCCGTTTATTTTGGCATACCGGGCGCCGCCGTCCATCATGGTCGCCAGCAGCCACACCGCCTCATCCAGTGCCTTGAGCGGGTCACCGGCTGAGAGTGCCGTATCAATGTGCTCCACGCCGCCGTAGCGTTCCGTCACTGCCCGGACCACCCGTGCGGAAAAGCACAGCAGGTGCGCCTTTCCGCCGATTTCAATACTGGCCGTTCTCATGCTGCCACCGTGATCGAGAGGCGATTCTTGATATACGCCTCAGCCTGAGCCTCTGTGGTGAAGGTCGCTTCGCGCTTCCACATGTGAGTGGGGGAATCATCCCGCATGATGGTGCCGGTCAGCTCCGGGGTCTGCCACTCGATAGACTCGCCCTGCGTGGTGGCCGCGTCTTCCGGCACGGAAAACATGACCTTTGGCAGCACCACGCCCCGCCACTTATACGCGCCGTTGACCTTCTTCTTGATGATGAACCCAACGCCCAGATAGGGGGTCACCTGCGTATCATCGTAAACCAGCTCCTTTACGGAGGTATCCGTCACGCCATCGATCCCGGTGATCGCCTGCTCCGTCAGGCCCAGAATGGCCTTGCTGACCTCCTGACTCAGATCGGTAGTAGACAGGGTCAGGGTGCCGTTGGCAAAGCGACGATCTGTTTCCGCCAGTCCGTTGTCGCCATAGAGGTTGTTGTCCTCCGTAGTCTCAATGGAGATATTGGCCTCTGTGGCCTTGCCCATTACCGCACCGTCAGAATAGCTCACCACGCCGCCGGCTTCGGCATAGATGGCGTAATACGGCTTGCTCAAACCAATGGTTGCCATGTGCGCTCCTTTCTCGCGGTCCGATTCGGACACGCGCTCACTTCATAATTTTGTTGATCTCGCTCTCCGCCCGCTTCTGCATAGCGGTAAGCGCCTGCTTTTTCACCCGGCTCACAGCCTTGCCTACAAAACGGTTTTTGCTCATCCAACTGGTACCGCTTTCAATGGCCCGGGCAACCATTTGATTCGGTTGCCCCTGGGGCCAGCGCTTGGAGCGGATGTTGTTATACCCGTCAAAACCGATTTTGACGTTATACATTCCGTCATTGTCCTTCTGCATGGATGTGATACCGAGGGTCCCCAGCAGCGCAGCCTTTTGCGTTTTCTTGGGTCCGCGGACTGGATTCTCCTGCGTGCCCCAGCCCTCGTCTGTGGGAACAGTCTGCAATTCTGCCCGGATGGCATCAGCCACAACCTTTGCTCCGTCATGGATGGCAGGGCCGCAGACTTTTTCCACAGCCTCTTTTTCCAGCCGGGTAAGCTTCAGCATATATTCCTCGCCGCTTTTAAACGTAATGGTTGCCATCAGGACACCTCCCACACCCACTCATAGTGGGTAAAGCCGGTGTCCGCCTCGTACTGGACGGAGTTCAGCGTCCAGGAAATGCCATGGACGCTGAAGCTCTCGCCCAGCTGCTCCACCCAAGGGTCAAACTCGGATTTGGTAAACAGATCCGTGGTGCCGGTGACGGCGGTCTCCCCGTGGCCGTTGTCTCCGGGAAGATCATGGCTGCCGTCCTCCTGCCACACAAAATAGCGGTCGGATTTGAGTCGGGCGGCGTGGCTCACCGCGTCCGTCACCGCCCGGTGGGCGGCGATCACTCGCTCATACCAGGTGGTCATGGGGCACCTCGTATTTCTGCTCGATCCGCAGCAGCGTCAGATCCATGCTTTCCGGGAAAACGTCGGTTGTTGTCTGGATCAGATCGATGCGGTACTGCTTGCCGTCCTCCGTTACAGCCACATCCTGACTGCTTACGCCTGGGACCCGTGGAACCCGCAGCACCCGCTCGATCTGAGCCTGATTCTGTTTTCCCTCGTAATACCGCTGGATGCCAAGACGCCGCTCCTCGTACCGCAAAGCGGCCTTGAATGTCAAACCCTCCACAGGCTTGTAGCCCGGCGCCGCCGTATCTGCAACGGCATAGACCTTGACCAGTCCGTCGGAATAGGTTTGAGTGACCTCGCTGTCACGGCGAGGGCGATACGGCGCTTTCCATGGCATACGCGTTCACCCGCCTTTCGCTCTGCATACTCAAAATGAGAGATTGATAGTTGTTTTCAAATACGTCCAAAGCGCTGTCTCTGGCGTAGCGGACGTATTCCATCAGCAGCGTCCGGGCGTCGCCGTCCGCTGTATAGTCCTGCGGGCTTCCGGCCTTCTTGTCCAGGTACCCCATCCCGGAGGCGATGAGCCCGGATACCTTGGTATCCGTGGCCTCATCGCTCCAGGTGATGTTCAGGTAGTTTTCCACATCGGACAGCAGGCCGGGCGGCAGGCTGTTCCGATCCGCCATCAGCTCTTAGTAACGGTGACCGTGTAGGTCTTCTTGGCGGTGCCGTCAGCGGCGGTGACGTTGACCTTCACCGTGTTGCTGCCGGTCTGCCAGGTGGCGGCGCTGCCGTTGTCGATCTTGCGGTTGTTCACTAGCACCTCGATCTCCGCGCCTGCGTCAGAGGGGACAGCGGTCACGGTGTTGGTGGCGTTGGTGGTCTCCGCCGTGTAGGTCACGGTGCTGGCGGCAAAAGCGGGGGACAGGGCCTGAGAGCCAATAGACAGGGCGCTCAGAGTGGCGTCGTCAGAGGGTGCGGTCTCCGTTACCTGCGTCACCTTCCAGGTGGCGGGCTTCAAGCCGGAAATATCCAGCAGCAGGAAGGCGTTGTTGTCCAGAGGCATACCGTTGGCGTAGCCCTTAATGAGATACACCCGCTCGTCCTCCAGGAAATGGTAGTGGTCGCTGTACTCAATGCGGCCATTGGGCGCGGTGCCCGCCATAGCCAGATACCGGTTGGAGAGGCCCATCACTGCCTTGCCCCGGCTCAGCGCGGGGGTCTGAATAATGGTCATGGGATACGGCATCACGTCGTTGCGATAGGTGCCGTCGGGGGCCATCAGCGTAGTGGCGGGCATGACCTTCTGGTAATAGTCCTGCGGGTTGACCAGCATGATCACATCGCGCACACGGCGCGCCTTGCCGTTGGGGTCGGCCGCCATGATGGAGATGAGGTTACCCACGGTGGAGGGGTTCAGGTCGGTGACCTTGACCGCCGCCTTCTCGGGATACGCGCCGCCGGTCACGACCACGTTGTCGCCCACCTGGCGGGTCATGCCGATGGGCTTCTTGTCGCCGTCGCCGGTTACGATGCCCGCCTCCATGCCGTTGGCGAATGCCTCGTACATCACTTCGCGCACATAGCGGTCCAGCCACTCGGGGCCAAGATCCAGCATGGCCTTGCACACCGGCAAGAAAGCGGAGAGCTTCAGCAGCTGGGCGGGGATCTTCTTAAAGCCGGAGGTCAGCTCCTTGACGATGTCGTCGCAGAGATCGCCCCACGCCGCCTCCTCGTAGCCGTTGGTGTTCACCATGATCTCCACGGCGCCGCCGGTGGCCCGGAAGTTGATGCGGCTCAGCAGGGGGTGATTGGTCTGGAGATCCTCAAAAACGGAGTCGATCACCGTCTTGGGCAGCACAGCGTCCATGCCGGTCACGGCCTGCCGGGGATCAATGGCCTTCATGGCCTCGCCCAGCTTCTGGTAGTAAGCGTGCTCCTCGCCGGTGAGCTGGTGGACGCCCCGGGCCGTCAGGATACGGCTGTCCATTTCCTGGCGAAGGTCGGCAAGCTGCTGCTCATACTCCTGCTTTACGTCCAGGCCCACACGCTGGAGCATTTCGTCAAAAGCTGCCTGGAAGCTGGCAGGGTCATTGTCGGCAACTGCCTTCTGGATGAGTGTGCGGAGCTCCTCGCGGCTCCGGATGTCATTGTTCTGCATAATGTTCTCCTTTCATTTTTAGCCAAACAGGCTCATAATACGGTTTTTCTGCTGGGGTTCGGGCTGAGGCTCCGGGTCTTTCGGATCAGGAGGGCAAGGCGGTTTATGACCAGTGTCCGCCGTCAACTGCCGGAGCTGGGCGGCAAGACTTTTCTGCACGGTGATCCGCTGCTCCAAAGTCAGGTTGGCCTTTTGCAGCAGAGCCGCAGCCTGGGTCATGTCCGCGTCCTTTTCCGCGTAGCGGTCGGCCAATCCCAGCTCCATGCACTGTTCAGCCGTCAGCCAGGTCTCCGCGTCATACATTTCCTTCAGGGTATCCGGGTCCAGCTTGTCACCGGCTTTTTGGAGATAGGCTTCCATCCCCGCCTGATTGATGGTGTCCAGATTGTCTGCGGCCTTTCGCAGCTCAGCTGCGTTTCCGTAAATGCCCATGCTCATGTTGTGGATCATCATGAGGGCGTTGCGCGGCATCACCACCGTGTCGCCGGCCATTGCGATGACCGAGGCGATGGAACAGGCAAAGCCGTCCACATACACCGTCTTGTGGGCGCTGTGCCGCTTGAGCTGGTTGTAGATGGCCGTGCCCTCAAATACACTGCCGCCGTAGCTGTTGATGTACACGGCGATCTCCGTCGCCTCCGGATGCTCCGCCAGCGCGTCCCGGAAGGCGTTGGCGCTGGTCTCGCTCTGGATCGTCTCGTCGGTCCACCAGTCATAGCTGTCGCCCTCCACGTCTCCGTAGATGTAAAGCTCCAGTGTCTTGGCGTCCTCCGCCCGCTGCTTAAGCGCCCACATCCTCCGTTCCTTCTGCTTGGGATTACTCATTCCCGCTGTCTCCTTTCTGTGCGTTCATCTGCTGCGCGGCTTCTAGGATCCGCGCGATGTTCAAAGTCAAAAAGTGCTCGTCGGCCCACGGTTCGTTGATGGTGGCCTGATTGGCCGCCCGCAGCACATCGTTGACCGAGAAGGCGCCACTGCCCACCAGCTTTTCCACGTTGGCAGCGTTGGCAAACATGTCAAAGTGGAGGATGGCGGAGGAATCAACCCGGACAAAATTGCCCTGTTTCCAACCGTCAAAGCCGTACCGCTTTCGGGTGATCTCCTCCTGGAGCTGATCGCAGATGGGGTCAATACACTGGGTCAAAAAGCGGCTGTTGGCGTCCGCTGTGCCCTGAACGGTGCCGTTCACCAGCACAGCGGGGATCAGAAAGCCCCGGGCGGTAAAATCAAAAATGTCCTCGATCAGGTTCCGCACGTCCCGGCTGTCGCTTTGCTTTCCCTCGCCAGTTTTATTGACCTGCTGGTAGTCATAGCCGTCAAACTCCGGGAGCACCGCCGCGCCGCTGCCAAAAAACGGTTTGATCTGCTGCTCGATGATTTTGGCAAAATTTTGCTCAAAATCCTGCGTGCCGGATGCGATCTGATTGACGTGGACCTTCCAGTGCTGCCCACGCTCCCACTGATAGCGGCTCATAGCCGCTGCCACCAGCCGCATGTAGGACTGGCACAGACCGTCCACCACCGGGCGCATGGCGTTGTGGTGGAGTTTTAAATGCAGCACCTCGTTTTCCCGGAAGGTTTTTTCATAGGCGGTGTCGCCCACCGTCACGTTGATGTACTCATTCATCCGCATCGGCCAGAAGGTGTTCTGCTGCCAGCTGTCCGCCACCATCACCGCGTCCATGCCGTCCCGCCGCTTACTGGAGATCACCAGCGCTTCATTGTCCAAAAACAGCTTGGCGATCAGTTTGTGCCAGAATGCGGAGCTGTTCTGGTTCACGTTGGGCTCCACATTCCACAGGTAATACTCCTGCTCCTGGATCTCCTCCCGCCCCCGGAAGGTCTTTACCTCGCAGCGGCCCACGGCGTTGGCCACCATGTTCACGCAGGTCCAGAAGGAAAGCTGCCGCGCCTGAAAGTCTTCGGCCGCCGCCAATAGCTCCTGACAGGAGACCTCCGCCGTGGCGGTTCGTCCACCCTTTCCCGCCAGCCATTCAAAAAATCTCAATCCCATAGTTCAGCCTTTCTCCGGTCCGATTCGGACCGCTATAGTCTGATGGCCCCCATCAACGGGGCCGCCAGCGGAGCACCGGTGCCCAGCAGCGGTTCGATCGTCATACTGGCCACCAATGCCATAAAGGGGTCTGTCTTTCGGCTTTTTGCCTCGATTTTGGCGTAGATAAAGTTTCCGGTATCGACTCCCTGCTTCCGTGAGCTGCGGACCCGCTTGGTGTTATTCACGCCCCATCGAAGGTGCGGCTGGTCGCCCCAGTAAAACAGCTCCCGGTCAAAGCATTCTTGGATCACCGGCTCCACCTGCATAATGTCTGATGGCCGTACCAGCTTCACCCGGTTCTTGTCCGCAGCGTCAAAGCCGATGGCGCGCATACTTTCGGAAACCAGCGTCCACCGGTAGTGGTCCATTGCCAGCGCCTTGATGTTGTAGCATCTGGCAGCGTCCTGGATGTATGCCGCAATCAGATCAGGGCTGATGCTCACATCGTCCACCGCCGTCAGGTGTCCTTCCTTCGCCCACGTCTGCCACGGAGCCTTGATCCGCGGCAGGGTTTTGGATTGAAGGCAAATCCATGCGTGGTTGATGTCAAACCGGTCTGCACCCCGCCGGAAATGGAGGTTGACTGCCGCCCAGTCGCTCAGCTCCGCATAGTCCAGCCCTACCGTGCAGGTCCAGCCACGCAGATCAGGCTGTGGCTTATTGGTCTTGAGGATCTTTTCATAGTCCGTCACGCTGATCTCTTGAAATCCAGCCCGCAAGCCCATTCGCTTTGTCAGAAAATCGCCGTTTTGCTCCGGGTGCTCCACCCAGTCCCGGTATTCGTCCGCCGTCTCCTGAAACAGATCCGGCAAATAAAACAGGGACGGGTTTGCCATGTACCAGTTTTCCGGGTCATGGACCTGCTCCCGGGTCTCCAGACAGCAGATGAAGGGAAGAAAGCCGTTGTCCGGCTCGTTTTCAAATAAGATCCGCCGTCCTCTGGCCAGATAGTCATCCAAAGGCCCGTCATTGATTTCGCCGTTGGAGGTAAAGATCCCCACGCGGGGCTGAGCCACCTTACCCTGACCGGTGATAAATACCTTGATGTTGTTGTAGTTTTCAAACTGGTGGACCTCGTTAAAGATCACCATGCCGGAGCGCATACCGTCCCGTCCCTTGGGGTTGTTGGTGCGCCCTTTGACTACGCCCCGGTTTTTCCGCCCCTGCACCAGCTCCTTTGTGTGGTAGTAAAACCGCTTCAGCTTTGCTTCGCTCTTGGGAAGTTCCAGCGTGTTCACCAAATCCAGCACCGGCGTCATGGCCTGCTCCTCGTTATTGGCGCAGATGTCTACGTTGTAGCTGCCCACCGGATTGTAGGGAGAGGTAGAGCACATAGAAACAAATGCGATAAATCCGTCCTTTCCCGCGCCACGGCCAACCATGGAAAACAGGGTCTTCCACCGAGGCCGTCCGTCAGCGGTGTAGGTGCACATCCAAAGCGCCGTCAGGAATTGCTCCCACAGGAAAAGGTCTTTATACGGAAAATAGCGGGACAAACTCAGGTACCGCCGAAGCTGCTCTGTATCCACCCGCAGATCTTCTGTCTCAAAGCACCGCCGGATATGCGCCGCCAGGGCGTGCTGTTCCGGGCAGGCCCGGGGCTTATCTGCCTCCACTGCCTCCAGATACGCCGCAACCTCTGGCGGCAGCTTACAGCTCATCGTCCATGCCTCCCGGCACGTCCGATTTTGCGGCGGCGTCCTTAAAGCCCAGTGCCGTCCATACGGCCAACATTTGCCGGGCCACCTGAATTTCCAGAGACACGCTGCGGTTTTCCGTAATGCGGCCCCGGTCATCTATCACGGAGAGACCGCGCTCAGCCACATCCGTCTGCAATTCCTGCCGCCGCACCCAGAAGTCCAGATACTCGTCCACCTTGTCGGTGTACGCTTTTTCCAAAAGGCCTCTGGCTTCCAGATTATCTAACATAGACTTTTTCAGTTCCCGGTACTGTTTGGTTTTTCTCCAGTCCTTTGCCTGCTCCATAAAGCTCCTCCCGCTTCTTTCCGTCCGGCGCACACGGCGGCTCTCGCATGGCAGCCAGAGCCGCCAACAGGAGGATTAAACCCGCTGCGGCGCAAGCGCCGCCGTGCACACCGGAAGTATGTGTCCGAATCGGACCGTGCCGCCCCACCGCGTCTACGTCAATACCCCGCGCATCCAGCGCAGACCTTCGGCGCAGGCAGGGCGGCAACTCCGGCCCATGACCCGGCCTCCGTGGTAGGTCACGGAGACCGGAAGGGAAGAAAGAGTGAAGCCGGCACAGGGGCCGGGTCACAAGCCGGGTCGTGTTTTTTCATCAGCCAAAATCAGGCCTGGGCTCTACCGGACTCTGATAGCTCCAGCTGGACGCCTTCGGCAACCGAATCCCCTTCTGTGCCCTTTAGCCCGGCAGCATGTGTCCAAATCAGACCATCCTCCGTTTCTGTGCCCTTGCACCCGACAGCATGTCTCCAAATCGGTCCATCCACTGCTTCTGTGCCCTTGAAACCGGCAGAATCATTTCCGCGCCCGCGCCGCCTGCGCGTCACGGCGCCGCGCACGCCCGTCGGCCCCTCTTTTGTCCTGGACCCACCCGATTAGCAGCGAAAGGGTCAAAGCCGTTTTTCTCAAGGGGGGTCAATCCCACCGCTCAGCAGTGATTGGCAAGGCTTTCGGCTGAAATTGCCGCTGGCTCTCTGGATGCTCCAGCTCGTGGCATTGCTTGCACAGCGTCTCAAGCTGACGTTGGCCCGTATCCGGGTCAAACACGCTCAAAGCCAGGTCAGGCCGCTGCCGAAGGTGCTTGACGTGATGCACGATGTACCCCTTGCGGTAACGCCCAGCCGCCTTGCAGTGCTGGCACTCGTACCGATCCAGCCGGAGGACTTCCAGCCGCAGTGCCCTCCACTCAGGCCAAGAATAAAATTTATACTCATGGCCCGCCGCCAGCAGTGAGATCAGCTCCTGAAGTCTTGCGCCAGAGATACCGGCACCGGCCATCTGTTCCACGGGCTATCACCTCCGGGCAAAAACAAAAGCCGATGCCAATACCCGCCGCAACGGCGGAGCATTAGCACCGGCTACAAGAGCACAGGCCAAAAACAATGCAAAACAAAAACCGGCACCGATGCCCCCAACGCTGGGGATCATCGGCACCGGCTAATCATCGAGCACTGGCCACGGTCAATTTTCACAAGATGGATCGCTTTGCAGTTTCGGCACCAGAGCTGGAGATTATCCGCCACGGTGTCCGGTCTGATTGCCTGACTGGTCTTGTGTCGGCAGACCGGGCAAACTGCATATCCATCCTTTATGGCAAGTTTATCACCTTTTCTAATTGTTTGCAAGGCTTTTCCCTCACTTTCTTGCGGTTGTCCGTAGATATTCCGTAGGTTTCAAGAGGATACGCTATCTATAGATAGATAATACTAAACTTTGTTATTAAAATAAAAGCGCTATTTCTCAGGCAGCAGATACCGGCTGTAGCCGTACAGCCCCCACCCGCCCAGCTGAGGACGGTCACGGCCCTGCATGGGCAGCGGCGTGGCGCCCTTGGGCAGCCGCACCATGCCGCTCTTGCAGGTGGTCACTTCCGGAGGCGGAAGGTACTTACTCAGCGCTCGGGAGCAGCCCCACGGGTGGCGGCCCACCTCCGGGACCTCCTTGGTGAAATAGATCGCCAGCCCACGGTAGCCGCCCTCTGACAGCACCCGCGCCCGGTCCCAGCGCACGTCGTAGGCATTACCCCAGGTCCAGAGGTATTGCACCACGGCAGGTGGGAAATCTTGGTCACGCAAAAATGCGTGGATGTGGTAGCGGTGGTCACCGTGTAAGCCCTCCATCCGGTAAATGTAGAAATCTACAGGCTTGCGGCTCCATCTCCGGAGCCGCTTGAGGAAGGCATCCCACACGCGCTCTACACCGGCCCAGTTAGCCGGAAGATGGGCATTGTCAAAGTTGAGGCTGTAAAAAATGCCGTCGTAGCCAAACAACGCCAGGCGCAGCTCCAGCTTGTCCAGGCTGGTGCGGCTGAGGGCCGGCCCGCACCGGCCCCGCACCGCATCCGGTCCGTAGCGACGGAGATATCCGTAGTTGTCCGTCACCAGCGCCTTGACCAACGGCCCCGCCCGCTGCCGGACGCACACAAACGGATCAGCCATACCTTACCTCCCGTATTTGATCTTTTTCGCGTTTGGATACCGATCCGGGAACCGGATCAGCTCTGCCTTCCCGCTGATAATCTCCGCAAGCACACGGTCCATGTGTTCCTGGCGCACGTCCGCCTCCGGGTTCCGGCAGTCCAGTGCCGGTTTGTACTCCCGCTGGACGGCAATCCAGTTATGGGTGATCCGCATGATCCGGTCATAGCCCCAGCCCTCCGTCTGGTGGAGGGCCATCTGGAGCGTGTCCATGGCGAACTGCATCGCCATCGCCGCCCCGGCGTTGAAGGTGGCATCCAGCTCCGCCTCCCGGCGTTGCAAGTATCCCGACTGTTTAGCCATCCCCGCCGTCCTTTCTCTCGCCGTGACTGCAAAAGCCTTCATTTGGCATGGCACAATTAAACAGTCCGCAGCCGCCGATCTCTCCGATTTCCTCACCCATGTCCTTGTATATCCGATGCTTGCAGTCCTTGCACCGCGTCACGATCACGGCATCCACGGTGGGAATGCTATCGACCAGATCAAGGATTGTATCCTCGTCAACGGAAGATAGGGACGCATCCATAAGGGCCAGAATAAATTTATCGGCGTCAATCGTCCGCATGGTCAGCACCTCCAAATTCCGCCTCGTACTGTTCCGGCGTGATAATCTCAATGTCCTTTGCGGAGTAGCCCAAGGTGTCGAGGCATATCAGCTTCGCCAGTTTGTCTTTGTCAAGGGCCGCCGCAGCGTCCTCATAGGATACGCCTGGTTTTGCCTCAAAGCTGATTTGAGCGCCAAACGCCCCAGCCACGCTAAAGCAGATTTTGTATTCAGCCATTATCAGCCCTCCTGTTCCATTTTTCAGCATACTCTCCCGGATAACCCGTTTCCGGATTTGCGTCTCCAGCCCCTAAAACAAAAGGCTGATTTATGTCGTTAAGGACACAATCTGTATCATCGTGCATCCAGTATTGCTTAATGATGCGCTTTCCGAAACGATTCACATAGTTCTCCCGGTAAAAGTTCAGTTTACCGCCGCAGAACGGGCACGGTTTTAGGTCATCCATCCTTCATCGCCTCCACATAGCACCAGCTCTGGGGCGGTCGCTTGATGTCACCGCCCAATTTTTTGCAGTCTGTGCATTCCCATGTGTATTCTGCATGGCAAGAATCGCACGGGTCAGTTGCACGCCGGAACTCGCTTAGTTCCCGCAGCTGGGCATAGATCAGCAGGTCGGAGATGTGCCAGCCGTAGCCCTGGCAATTGCCAAGATAGCCGTGCAACTCATCGTCTGTCATAGCCACACACAGGCCACACTTTTCTTCGGCCGCATGCTTGTAAACGGATAGGCCCCCGGCCTTAAAAAGAAAATCCGTACTATCCTTGTCAATCTTGTAAATCCGGTCACAGGTAAACTCCCCAATGACCTTGCCGCCGCCGTAAAACTGTGGCCTTGGATAGTCCGTCGCAATGAAGTCCTCGTGCGGATATTTTGGCAGCGTGCAGTAGATGTAACATTTGAACGGCGTGTCCAGCTTCGGCCTGGTCTTTCGGACTTCGATGGTCTTTTTGCCGTTGGCGATCTTCTCGCACCACTTCGGGAGGATGCTCAGCATAACAGCCTTACTCATCCTTCATTTCCTCCATTCTGAGCCTCGCTCACGGCTTTCCCTCCCATGGTGTCTCAAGCCATTTTTTGATTTCCTTCCAGGTTCCGGGCATAGTTGAAATGCCAGCAATGTATTTCATTTCTGCATCGCTCCGAAATTTGGAAAAGAGGCCTATCAATTCATTGTCCGTCATGCTTCGGATCCGATCGGCGATGGTAACGGGCCATGTGCGATACGGGCACTTTTCGATTGCGGCGCAGTTTTCAAAGTCATAGCCCATCTGCATGGGGCAGTTTTCACCGGTGCATTTTTTCATAGGTTTCCCTCCTTCGGCGGTTCCGGCAGCGGCATCCACGCCAAAGCACGAGCATTTATTCCATTGGCAACTTCACCGCCCCAGCTCCCGTTGTTTTGATATCCGAGTGCATAATTTACAAACATTCCATTAAAGTCTCCATAGCGGAAATACTCACCCCAACACAGCACTTTCCGAAAATTCTCCGGTAGCCGTTCCTCCACCGGGATCCAGTGGGGCACCTGCCCCCGCAGCTTCTCAATTTCCTGCTGGAGCGCCGCGATGTGTGCGTTTTGATTCTCCAGCCGGTCAGCGGCTGCAAACAGGTCTTTTTCCAGCCCTCCCAGCGGATCCATCATGTCCCCATTTTCCCACCAATCTGCGTGTTCCCGCAGCTTATTTACGAGTTCTTGATCTCTCAAAACGGCAGATCTCCTTCCTCATCCTCCGGGATCTCCCGGAAGTCCCCGGACGCAGGCGGTGCGGACGCTGTGTCCGATTCGGACCGCTTGCTGTCTCCAAAATACACATGCTCCGCCACCACCTCGGCGGAGCGCCGCTTGCCGCCGTCCTTGTCGGTCCAGTCCCGGAGCTGCAAGCGGCCCTCCACCACGGCCATGCGGCCCTTGGTAAAAAACTTGTTCACGAAGTCCGCCGTGGAGCGCCACGCCACGATGTCCACGAAATCCGTCTCCTTCTCGCCGGACTGGCCCTTGTAGTCCCGGTCAACAGCCAGAGAGAAAGACGCCACGGCGGTTCCGTTTCCGGTGTGCCGCAGCTCAGGGTCGCGGGTCAGACGGCCCATCAGTACGATATGATTCAGCATGATTTCTCCTTTTTCCAGCGGCCCGGCATATAGCGTCGCCGCCGATCTTTGATGTATTCCGCCATGTCCTCCCGCTCCTTGTGGGACGGCATGGCCGCCAGCTCTGCCCTATGGATCTCCTCATAGGCCGCCCACCGGGGGCAGACCGCCGGATCGTGACATCCGATCCGGCGATCCGGGCAGTTTAGGCACGGAGGCGCGGTCATAGGGCCATGCCCTTAGCCGCTACCGTCAGAAGGATCACGGCGGCCACGGCGGCCGCCAGAGTCAGCACCGGGAGGACCCGGCTTCTGCGCTTCTCGCGCCCTGTGTATCGGATCATGAGCCACCGCCTTTTGTGTCCAAGTCCATCACTTTTGCATTTTTGACTGCGTTAGCCTCCCAAAATTGTGGGTCCGTTGCCATGCGCTCTATAGATTTTGCAAATAAGCGTGCAAATGTGGGGTGATTACGCTCAAGGCCCATATATATGCCTCGCAGCATATACCCAGTCTCAGCGATGATTTGTACAGGGTCCCCGCGCATATCGATCTCGCACGGACACTTATCACCTTGCAATTTTACCGTTACTTTAATCATTTCCGTCTCCTTTCCCTGCCGCTGGGACAGGCGGCAGCCGCATCCACCAGGCCACGGGGGCCTGTGCCTCAATGCCGCCCGGCATCATCCAGTGTTGGCCATCCCAGTCAAAAAACCGTTTCACAAGTTTTCCGTCGCCCAGGTCCACATAGGCCGCGAACTCTCCCGGCTCCGCCGGGTTGGTGCTGCCGGGCATCCATCCGGCGATCATCAGCTGGCCCTCCGGCAGCGCCGGCGGCGTAGGATCGTCCGTCAGGCCGTAGAGGTAGTCCGTACTGACGCCGAAGCACAGCGCCAGCTTGGCGATTTTCTCAGATCCGCACATGGAGGCGTTCTCGCACGCGCTGTATGTCCCCGGGAATTCGTCAATGCTCTGAGCAAATTCCTTCCGGCTCATGCCGGTCTGGATCCGCAGCTCCTTCACCCGCTGGCAGAAGGTGGGAACCATCACCTTGTAGTCCAGTCGGGGGTCCTTCACCGCCGGATTCACGGCCGGGGCTTCCGGCTCCTCCACCGGCTTTTTCTCCACATACTGGCAGGCCGCCGGGCAGGTGTCCCGGTCCAGACAGTTCAGGCAGCAGTTGGAACCGTGCCACTCGCCGTATCGGTAGTCATGGTCATACATCCGCTCCGCGTTCTCGCACATCCGGCCGGTGTGCTCACAGCTCCGGCAAGCCATTGTATAGCAGGTAAAGAACTTCCGCACCTCGTTGATAGTGAGGCTCCGTCTCTTGTCGATGATCCAGTCCAGCAGCCGGTACTGCTCGTCAATGTCCATCCGGGCGATCTGCAAGGCCGCCGCCTCCGGGATCTCGTCCCGCTTCCATCGATCCACCAGTCCCGGCACCTTGAGACCGTTCTTGATGGCCGACAGGTTAGCAACCTTGGTGGCCTTGACTTGCAGGGCCTCCGCCACATAGTCCCGGATGCGGCCCGGAAGCTGCTCACCGGCCTCCCGGCGCTTGATGTAGGCCTCCGTCAGACGCGCCGCCTCCTCGGCCAGCAGGGCATTGGACTTCACCCGCTGGCGGTTGGCCTCGATCACCGCCGCCTGCTCCTGCCCCTCCGACATTGGGGGCAGCACCCGGCACAGGATCTTGGCAAATCGCGCCCAGTCCTCCTCGGTGCCGTCCTCCCACATGCTTCGGATCGCCGCCAAACGGCTGTGGCCGGAGATCAGGCGATAGGTGCCGTCACCGGCAGGGACCACCGTAGGAGGCTCCAGCAAGCCGTTGGCCCGGATGGAGTCCGCCAGCGCCCGCAGTGCTTGAGGGTCGGGCGTCGGGTAGAAGTTCCGGGGATTGTCCCGGATATCGTCGATGGGAATCTCCAGCATGGTGTCCGCCACACCGGCCAGCTGCTCACCCAGCACGTCCATCACGTTAAATTTCCGCTTTTCCATCCTCAGCACCTCCCGGAGATCTCTTTCACCAGCGCGGCGTAGTCCTTGCTGGCCGCGCAGTAGGGACGGGCCACCGGCAGCGGCACTTTCTGGAAGGTCGCGCTGGGCACAGCCTTGGAGAACCGGATCGCCGTCTCAAACACCGGAAGCGCCCCGCCCCGGATGGCCGCGAGGGCCTCCTTCTCGTCCGCCATGTGGGTGAACTGCGTCACCAGCACGCCCAGCACCGACAACCGGGGATTGATGGCCCGCATGTGCTGGAGCTGCTCCGCCAGATTGGCCATGCCGCCGGTGGAGTAGTAGTCCAGCCGGATGGGGATAATCACCTCATCCGCAGCGGCCAGCGCCGCCGTGCAGGCTGCCGACAGGGCCGGCGGGCAGTCGATCAGGATGAGATCGTAGGCGTTGTCCTGGTCCGCGTCCTCCTCGATGGCGTCCCGCAGATCCGCGATGGCCCGCTGCATCCGGCCTACGCCGCTCTGGGCCATGTGCCGGTCTGCTACCAGCAGGTTGATGTCAGAGGGGATCAGGTCGATCCCGTCAAAAATGGTGGGCGTCACAAACTCCGGATAGTACCCGGCGCCCTCGGTCAGGAGGGCCAGCGTGTCCGCGCCCTCCTCCGCGTCGATCCCGAAGGACATGCTCAGATTGCCCTGACTGTCCCCGTCGATCAGTAGGATCCGCTTGCCCTGCTTCGCCAGCAGATACGCCAGCGTGGCGGTGGTGACGGTTTTGCCGACCCCGCCCTTGAAATTTAATACCGCGATTGTTTTCATATTCACCTTTCCCCCTTGTTTGCGTCAGACCGCAGTGCTTACGGCCTTGAAATGCGGCGCCAGCTCAGGCCAGAAGGCCTCCCGCCACCGCTCTCCGGTGATTGGATTGCAGAACTCCACCGTGTAGTACCGCCCCGCCGGGTGGATGTAGATCACCCGCGCCGGGATCGACCCTACAGTGCCCAGCCCGCTGGTCGCCTCCAGCGTCGGTTCGATGTTCAAGATATCTCCGATTTTCATGTTTTCTTTTCCTCCGGGAAAACCTCGTCAATGTCACCGCGATCCTCCACAAGCTCCATCTGGACGCCGCGTCCCTCCCAGCCGTAAGCCCGCTTAGGGTCCCCGGTCTGATCCTGAAAGAAACGACGGGACTTCTTGTCGAAGTCAAGCCACTGGTGTCTGTGGGAGCCGTAGTCCCGGTTCTTCAGGATCTGCAGCAGAGGCTTTTCCTTGCCGTCCGTCTGATGGGTGGTGAGAAAAAACACATTGTCTGCCCGGTTAGTGATGTCTCCGGAACCGCTGACATCGTCTGAGGTGATTTTAGCGTTATTGTCACTGGTAGATTTCCGAGGGTGCACCACCAGATGGGTGTGGACACCCCGGCGCTTGGAGAAGGTTACCAGCATTTGCGTGAATTTTGACTGCACACGGTTGAAGTCCCGCTCTGTGGAGTTGTCAAAGTCCACGGACATGATGTTATCGACCAGAAATACATCTGCGTTGTAGCGCATGTGGGCGTACTCAAACTGCCGCAGAATGGTCTCCGGATCGTGCCGGGTGTTGCGCTCCAAGTCAAAGAGCCAGAATCGCTCGTTGAGCCACTCGGAGATCTGCTTGTCCGCCAGAGCGTCCGCGGATGCCAGTTTTTTCCCGGTGGCCTGATCCGTGATGTACCGGATGTGCTCGGGACCCGCCGCTTGCAGATATGTCCACTCCCGGAACTGCTCCTTCGGCAGCTCACCGGAATACGCGCAGACGGTGTGTCCCTGATCCAAAGCCTCTAAAAGCATCTGGCTCAGCAGCGTGCTCTTGCCGATGCCTCGCTTGCCGGTCCAAACGGACAACTCCCCGGAGTAAAACCCGCCGATGCTGCTGTCAAGCACGGAAAACCGGGAGAGGGTCCGGGGAATCTTGCTCATGTCCCGCCGGGGGACTTCCGCCAGATTCAGCAAGCCATAGGCGGGCAGCTCCTCCGCTCCGGATAGGATATCCGGGAGGTGGGCCGCTCCGTACAGAGCCACATAGTCCTCAACGGTCTTACAGTTCCGCCAGCCGGCATCGGTAACGACGTATATACAGCTGGCCGGGAGCCGGGGGCGCAGTTCCGCCACCATCCGCTCTCTGGCGATGGCGTTGGCGGTGACGATCACCAAATAGGGGAACGCCTCTAAAAACGGACGGCAGCGCACAACATCATCCCAACTGCACCCCAGTCCAAGGCACACGGCATTCTCCCGAATAGCCGCCGCCTCCACAACGGTATCGCAGATCCAGAGACCTTGCGGTTTTTCCGGATCAATAAAAGCCGGTGAGAAGGTCAGGTATTTGCTGGCCTGCTCCATAGCTGCTTTAAATTCCATCCGTGTCACCTGCCTCCCAGCTCTCACTCCGGTCCGAATCGGACCGCCCCGGCAGCTCGTCCTCCCACCGGCGGCCGTTGAGCCATGTGGCGGGGTAGGGGATGTACGCCCCGCCGTCCCGCGTCCACTGCTCACAGGATGCCTGCGCCTT